>Ga0315296_10001104_pt1 | contig 23787 bp, 21 predicted proteins | sample YL17G14_18_MG_FD_203921 | JGI IMG/M metagenome (GOLD analysis project Ga0315296, IMG submission 203921) | Sediment microbial communities from Yellowstone Lake, YNP, Wyoming, USA - YL17G14_18 | ecosystem: Environmental > Aquatic > Freshwater > Lake > Sediment | place: USA: Wyoming | collected... | reverse complement strand
ATCTGCATGAGCAGGCGGTTGCCAAACAGGGAAGAGATCCTTGCGAGGCAAGGGATTATCCTTCGGAGCTGGTCGCGGGGATTGTCGAGGCGATCAAGCAGGCCGATGCGAGGGTGCAACCGGTCCGGCTGGAAGCGGGAGTCGTCGAGCAGCAGGGCCTGTCTTTCAATCGCCGGTTCCACATGAAGGACGGCACCGTCCGATTCAATCCGGGCCAGTTGAATCCGGATATCGTCCGGGCGGCCGGGCCCATCGACCCAAAGGTTGGCGTCGTCCTGCTCCGCGATGGGGGCGGCCGGAACGCCTTAGCCGGCTTGGTCAATTTCGCCCTGCACCTCGATACGACGGGCGGCACACAGTACGGAGCGGATTACCCCTATTATGCGGAGCAGGCGTTACGGCAGACCCTCGGCAACGACTTCGTGCTCCTGTTTGGCACGGGCACCTGCGGCGACATCAACCATATCGACGTCACCACCAAGGACCGGCGCAAGAGCGACGCCATCGGGCAGACGCTTGCAAGCACAGTGTCGGCGAGTCTGGCCGGCCTCAAGGCCGTGGCTTCGCCGACGCTGGCGGTCCGTCGGCAGATCGTGGATGCACCGCTGCAGAAGTACACGCCGCAGGAGATCGAGCAGGCGAAACGGGACATGCCCAAGGTGGGCACAAACGACCTGCCATTTCTCGATCAGGTCCGGGCGTTCAAGATTCTGGATGTTCAGTCGCGGCCGGGCGCCACGCTGCCGCTGGAGGTGCAGGTGGTGCGCCTGAGCAACGAGGTGGCGATGGTCGGTCTGCCCGGCGAGGTCTTCGTCGATCTCGGCCTGGCGATCAAGAAGGCCAGCCCGTTTCCGACGACGCTCGTAGTTGAGCTCTGCCAGGACGAGTGCGGCTACATCCCCACCCGCAAGGCCTTTGGCGAAGGATCGTACGAGACGGTCAATTCCCGCATCGCCCCCGGCGGCGGCGAGCTCATGGTCGATGCGGCCGTCAGCCTGCTGAAGGGGCTTGGCGCTCGCGCCTGATTCATTGGTCGCATGGCGGGATATTGCAGATCGCAGCGGGCCCTGCTGACGGCCGGCCGGGCGAACCTGGCGGCTCGCCGGGCGTAGATATTTTACGTAAAGCATTCACGCGGTGAGTCTGCAAATGAATTGAATGGATCGCGCGCCGTGCCGCATAATGGCCGGCGACGCGGCTTTCCGCGGGGGAAACGAATAGGAGGTAAGAATACATGGGACTCCAGATGAGAATGTGGACGCTGGTCGCCCTGATGTTCGCCATCCTCTACGGCATCATCGTGGCCATCGGCGCCTATACGGGCGCGGGCAACGCCTACACGTACATTGTCATGGCCTTCGTGGTCGTCGGCCTGCAGTACTGGTTCGGCCCGGCCCTGGTCGGCCTGATGATGCGCGTCCGGTACGTCGGCGAGGAGGAAGAGCCCGAGCTGCACCAGATGGTGGCGGAACTGGCCGCGAAAGCCGGCATCCCCAAACCGCGAGTCGGCGTCTCTGAGGTTTCGATCCCGAACGCCTTTGCGTTCGGCCGCTCCCGCCGCGACGGGCGAGTCTGCATCACGCGCGGCATCCAGCGCCTGCTCAACGGCAACGAGCTGCGGGCCGTCCTCGGCCACGAAATGTCGCACCTGAAGAACCGCGACATGATGATCATCACGTTCCTGTCGGTGATTCCGCTGATCTGCTATTGGGCGGCATGGAACCTGATGTTCCGGCGCAGCCGGCGGGACGAGAACGGTGCGGCCCTGATCGGACTCGGGGCTTTTGCGATGTACTTTATCGCGAACCTGCTCGTCCTCTACGGCTCGCGCATCCGGGAATACTACGCGGACGAGGGCAGCGTCAAGCTCGGCAACGAGCCGCAATACCTGGCCACGGCGCTGTACAAGCTCGTCTACGGCTCGGCCCGACTCAAGAACGACCCGCGAGGCCAGTACGAACTGCACCAGATCCAGGGCGTCAAAGCCTTCTTCCTCAACGACGTGACGAACGCGTCGAGAGAGATCGCCGAGCTCCGGGAGATCGGCCAGAACTACTCCGGCACCATCGACCGCAACGAGCTGCTGGCCCTGCGCTCGCAGACCGTTCGCCTCAGCGGGTCCGAGCGAATGATGGAGATCTTCACGACCCACCCGAACATGCTCAAGCGCATCCAGCGTCTGGCCACGTTGGCCTGATTGCAATCGTTTGTAGTGACGCCGTAAGGCGTTTCTTTCCATGCCCTTGCGCGCACACCACGGACAGCCTCATGCACGCTTTGCATGGCCTTGGCCTGCGCCCACGCCCCCCATGTTGCGGAATTGTGGAGTTCCGAGTTGACAAACAGGCCGTTCATGTGGTACCATCAAAACGTGGCACGTGTGCAGATGCTCGCCAACCTGAGGTGCCCGTCGAACGAGAGAAGGTCGGAATCGGAGGTCACGTCATGGATCACCGCAGACAGAGCGTGTGGTGCGTTGTCGCTGCTGTTATCGTATCATCATTCCCGGGTTCCGCCCTGTTTGCCGAGCCGGTCAACCTGATGCAGATTCGCCAGGCGGCGGACATGTTTCTCACGGCCCGGGCCGGTCATCCGGCAAAGGCATCGGGGAAGTTATCTGTGGCCTCAACGAAGGGCATCGGCGCTGCGGGGCTGACGACTGCCGGCACGCGGGAGCTTCGCGACGGCGATGGAACGCTCCTGGCGTACGTGACCGATCTGGAACCCCGCGGCTTCATCGTGCTGTCCGCGGATACCGATATCACCCCCATCATTGCGTACTCCTTCCGCAGTCGCTTCCCCGATGGACAGGATCAGAAGCATCCGTTGTACCGGATGCTGCGAGAGGACATGAGGCAGAGGATCAGAGCCCTGGCGGAGCATCCGGGGCTCAAGAGCGTCGAGACCGGCAGGCTGTGGGACTTCTACGTCGGCCTGGCGGCGGGCGAGCCGAACAACGGAACATTCCAGCAGTGGCCGCCGGAGAACACGACTTCCACGGGCGGCTGGCTGGAGACGGCATGGGACCAGAGCGCACCTTACAACCAGTTCTGCCCCCTGGACGCGGTGGACCGCACCCGATCCTACACCGGTTGCGTGGCCACGGCAGTTGCACAAGTCGTGAATTACCATCATCTGTACAGCTTCAGTTTCAGTGCCAGCGATTCCTACACGGCGTACAGCGGCATGCAGATCGACACCGACAGCGCCCTCTACGATTTCCCCTCCTTTGACGAGTTGAATGCGCGCCTCGGCGCCGTCCGGGACAAGTACAGCCAGGGCACCGACCTGAACGACACGGATGCCGCGGTGCTGAGCTTCGCCTGCGGGGTGGCTGTCCAGATGGACTATTCCAGTAGGGGATCGGGCGCCAACGTGAGCACCGCGCGGGACGCATTGGTCAGCAAGCTGGGCTTTCGCGCGGCGGATTTGTTCGGCGGGCTCTCGATCGATTCATCCCGCGCGCTGCAGGAGAATATCATCAACCGGCAGCCTGCCCTGATCAGCGTCCGGCCGCCGGATGGTTACGGCGGGCATATAGTCGTTTGCGACGGCTACAACACGAGCGACGAATACCACCTCAACTTCGGCTGGGGCAGCGACCATCCGGACGAGATTTGCGAGGTCTGGTACCACCTGCAGAGCGACTTCTCCTCCTTCGAGTACGTGGTCGGCGAAACGATTCTGAACGTTCGATCGGCGAAGTCCGTGCTCGACGTGGACCAGCCGTCGATGAGTTTCTCCAGCGCCCCGGGTGAGGAATCCGCGTTCCAGACCTTGCACCTCGTGAATACGGTCGCCGGGGTGGAGGTGAATTCGGTGACGAGCCCGGACGGGTTTGTCATCACTCGCGCGGGGGATGAGTACTTCAGCCGCCTCGGCTCCTTCAAACTTCAGCGCGTGGGCTTTGGAGCCACGATTCGCGTGAAATTCCAGCCCCAGCGGGAGGGCGGTTACTATGGGACACTCGCCATTCAGTACGGCGACGGGTGTGTGAAGTACGTGATCCTGCGAGGGTGGTCATACACCGGCGGGACCGAGGTCGCGGGCGGGGACGTATCGGGCGTGTGGTCGCGGGCCGCGTCGCCCTATTTTGTCAAGGGCAACGTTCAGGTGCCCGAGAACGGCGAGCTGACGATCGAGCCGGGTGTCAAAGTGTTCTTTGTTGGCAGCTATGGCATGACGGTCGGAACCGACGCGCGGCTGGTCGCCCGTGGAGAGGCCGCTGCCCCGATCGAGTTTACGGCGTGGAACAAGGACTGCGGCTGGACCGGCCTGCGCTTCATCGACTCGGGTGACGACGACGTGCTGAGCTACTGCTCGATCACGTTCGCCAGGAAAGGCGCCGGGTTGATTTCGCCGGAGACAGGCGACGCCGGTCCGGCGGAGGACACGGACGGCGGAGCCATCTACTGTGCTGCGTCCGACCCGACCATCGAGAACTGCAAAATCGCGAACAATATGGGTGAGGTGGCCGGCGGAATGTATTGCGTGGAGAGCTCGCCGGTGATCAGCAATACGTTGATCGCCAACAATGCCTCGGTAGGAGGATATCAGCAGTCGGGCGGTATCTGCTGCGGTCAGGGGGGCGTGGCTGAACTGAGAAACTGCACGATCGTCCGCAATTCGCCCGGGGGCATCTTCGCCGTGTCCTGGGATGGGCTGAACGTGACGAATACGATTGTGTGGGGCAACGATGAATATCAGATCCAGACAAACGAGTGCTCGCCGACCGTGTCGTTCTGTGATGTCCAGGGCGGCTACCGGGGCGAGGGCAATATGGATGTGGACCCGTGTTTCTTCGATCCGAGCGCTGGAGCAGGGACACAGTACGATGGGATGCTGGCGAACTGGGCGCTGCAAAGCAGTTCGCCATGCGTCAATTCGGGAAAGCAGGTAGAGGACCTTGCGGCAACGGACCTGGCCGGGGCCGGCAGAATCCACAGCGGCGTCATCGATGTCGGCGCGTATGAGAACCAGTCGGACCTGTCTCTGATGACGATCTCGCCTCCGTTTACGATCGACGCGGGTTTCGTGCCGATCGACGGCAATTCCGTCGTGCAGGTGGACATCCGGAACACCGGGACGGCAGACTTCAACATGGTGGGCATGGAGATTTCCGATGGCAATGAGGCGTTCTCCCTGCTGACGGCGGTCGCGGACGAGGTCCTGTCGCCCGGAAGTTCAGTCCAGGCCGGGATTGTCTTTCGCCCGCAGCGGGAAGGGAGCTTCACCGGCAGGCTGACGGTGCGTTCGACTGCCGACAACGGGACATTCAGGCAGCTTGAGCTTCGCGGCGTGGGCGTCTCCGGCACCATCGTCCCGGGCGGCTCCGTCAGCGGCACCTGGGAGAAGGCTCAGAGCCCCTACACGATCACCGGGGACATCCGCATCCCCAAGAACAAGAAGCTGACGGTCGAGCCGGGAGTCGTGGTGAAATTCGCCGGGCGGTTCGGATTGACGGTTGGCTACAAGGGCATCCTGCGCGCCATCGGCGCGGAGCAGGACAACATCGTCTTCACCGCAATGGACACGGACAAGGGCTGGTACGGCATTCGGTTCATCAATACCGGAGCGGATGACGTTCTGGAACATTGCACGATCGAGTACTCGAAGAAGCCCCGCGATGAAGGGGGCGGTTACCTCAATCTCTACGGCGGTGCGATTCTCTGTTGCACTTCCGAGGCTGAGGAGCCGGGCTTCCCTGTCCCTTCCAGCCCGATGATCGACTCCTGCCTGATCGCACATAACCACGCCAGTATCGGCGGCGCGATCATGTGCATGGACGAGTCCGAGGCGATCATCATCGGGAACACGATCGAGGACAACTCGGCGGACATGGAAGGGGCGGGCATCTTCCTGTACTATGCGTACTGCACGGTGGCCAACAACGTGATCGCCCGCAACTCGGCGCTGGTCGGCGGTGGGATCATGAACCTTCTCGGCTGTCCATCGATCATCAACAACACGATCGTCCGCAACAGGCCCAGCGCCCTGTATCTCGAGATCACCGACCTGTATGGCTGGGGTTTGGAGAGCTGCGTCATCGCCAATAACATCATCTGGGACAACGAGATCTATCTGTCCGATCTCGTCGAGGCCGGAGAGTACGAAATTCGGTTCAACGACATCCAGGGCGGGTGGGACGAGCCGGACAACATCGATCTGGATCCCTGCTTTGCAGATCCGGCCGGTGGCGATTACCACCTGAAATCCCAGGCCGGCCGCTGGGACCCCGGTGCCGGCGATTGGGCGGTCGACGGGGTCACCAGTCCGTGCATCGACGCCGGCGACCCGGACGCCGATGTCGCGGAGGAGCCCGAGCCCAACGGGCAGCGCATCAACATGGGCGCCTACGGCGGAACCGACCAGGCCAGCAAATCTCCCAACCAGTAAGCTACGAGCCGCAAGAGACAAGTTCGAGCAACCGCCTCCTCACGTTGCCTCTGCCCTCGGCCGGGCTTCACGGCTGCTGGCGGGCGTTGTAGATGAGGCCGCCGGTTTGGGCGTAGTGACGGAGAACCGCCTGAGCCTCGGGACGGAGCAGGTCCCGAACCGCTTCAATGCCGCGGCTGCGCAGCGCGCCGACCCAGTCGGCGGGCTTGGCCCCCTCATCGAAGCCGATCTCGCAGGCATCTTCGCCCCGGGCCGCACAAACCACGCGTCGGACGCCCGACCAGGGGATCGCGCCCAGGCACATCGCACAAGGTTCGGCGCTGGTCACCAGCTCATACAGGGCGGGACCTCGCCCCAGGTCATAATGTCCCACAGCCTGCTGCGCCGTGACGATGGCGATCATCTCCGCATGGGCAATCGAGCAGCTCGACGACTCCACCAGATTGACGCCGGTGCCGATGAGTCGGCCGCTGTCGGGCTCGAATATCGCTGCTCCAAACGGGCCGCCCGTCCGGTGCTCGACATTCGCGCTCGCCAGCTCGATCACGAAACGCATTCGCGACTCGACGCTGGTGAGCCCATGCCCCCGCTCCGCGATAAACGGCGCCATCCACTTCGGCAGCCGGATCTCAATCCTGTCAGCTCGCAATTTCGGCCTCCCTTGCCGACACCGGGGCTATCCAAACAGCTTGCCGCTGTTATCCACGTAAACCTTGCTGGCAGAGAGGTTTATAATCTTCGCGGCTTCGGGGACCTCATTCAGGTCGGGGACCTTGAGCAGGGTGGAGCATTTGCGGCAGCGCAGACGCCGGTCGGCTCCATCGGCAGCCAGCCACCAGCGATACCCGCAACGAGGGCACCTCACGATGATATGCATGCAGTCACCTCTGCGTCAGGTGTTCCGAATACGTTTCTGACTATTTCAGATCGGCATGGCAGATGGAAAAATCTTAATCTGCACGGCAAATCTGCCTCGTCTGTGACAGGAGGCTGTCCTATAATGAAGTATCCTCGTACCCACGGCGGGCTGGAGCGTCGGCCAAAGTGATTTTCGGACCTTCTAGGTCCCGCTTACGCTTGATCGGCCAGGACTGTTGTGATAAGATAGGAGCATGTCGGGGGTAGACGTGTGATTGATCCGATCTGCTATAACTCGATTGCTGCTCACAGGTTGATCTTGCCTGCCCGCCCTCTTCTCGTCGGCGCCGCGCGAGCAGAGCCGGCGATCCCGGTCGATGTTCGTATCCGGTTCGCTCTCGACGACGCCCTGCTCCCCGCCAGAGCAGGCCACAGTTCCACGCCTGCCTCCCAGTCCCGGCCCGTAGGCACTCTCCTCGACTGCTACCTGTAACTGACCCGACTGGATGTGGGCCACGTTGCCCACATCTTGTGCCCGAGCGCAAACCCGTCGTGCAGCGAAATATGCGCAAAAAGATGGGGCCGTCGTCCCTGACTCGGCCCCGTGCCTCGATCACAGTGCTGCAACAACTTTAGATGCCGGACTTCAGGATGTTCTCAGCCGCCGCGCGGATGTTCTCGGGAGTCGTAAGACGGCCGGAAAGCAGCAGCTCGCGCGCCTTCTGCACGACTTCGCTGTCTGCCTCTTCGGCCTGACGGGCCTTGTTGATGATCTCCGCGAAGCTGACTTCGATCGTGGCGTCCGATTCGCTCGGGGGTCGCGTATTCGTCAAATCGGGGTGTGGCAAAGGAGTCTTGCCCAATGTCGGCCCAATTTCATTGACGTTTATGTTGTGAACCATTGCACCATTCCTTCAAAACCATGCGTCTGCTTATATTCTCGCACGATCCGGCGGAAACTTTAGCCTTTTGGCGGGCAAACCCGCTCGCAATACTGGAAAAGGCCATTTTTTCAGCAGAACGCATCTGTGGCCGGCTATCTCCTTCTATATCTTCGGTTCAAGGGTTTGGGCCGTTTCATAGGCGGCGAACCGGACGAACTCCAGCGGGCTCACGACCACCACCTGCTCCCGCAGCGGAACGGGGCCCAGGCCCAAAGGCCGCTTGAAGTATGCTTGTATCCGCTTTTGCATGGACCTGTCGGAGCTGTCCCAGACCTGTTCCAGGCCCCAGAGCAGCCGTCCGTCCGTCAGGTCCAGCAATTTCAACCGCAGGCCGAGGACCAGCCGGGGATAGGGCCGGTATTCCGTGACTGTCCCGACGAGCAGACCGTCGCACTTGAGCCGCTCGCGCACCGCCAGCAGGGTCTGCAACGCCTGGGGAGAATCGAGATTGTCCTGCAGCGTCGGCCAGGCCGGGTCGTCCCGACTGACGCGGGCCAGGCTGAACAACTGCTTCCTCTGCAATTCCAGAAACAGGGCTTCCGTCGCGTTGCGGGAAATCTCCGGGTACGTGGACATATTGTCCAGCTCCACCAGGGCCACGCGGCCGAGCGTACGCGGTTCTTTGTGCAGGTTCAGATAATAGGAACCTGCCATGGGGTCGTTCGGCCCGGACGCACAGCCGCAGAGAACGCCCATCAGCAGGGCGGCAGACAGGCACAGGCTCATGCACAGCACGGCCGGCACCGGCGGGCATGTAATGCCGCCATCTTCGACCCGTGTGTCACTGCGTTTCATTCGCATCCCCCGCCGGCCGCACCGCCGGTGCATTGGGCTCGGTGCCCTGGTCCTGCCCCGGCTTCAGGGTGGCCGCACTCTTGTCCGCGAGTTTCCCGGCCTCCACTTCGCCTCCGAGGAGCTCCAGGACCTTCAGCAGCGCCTCGAGCTGGGCTTGCGCCGCCTGGCGCATCTCGCCCCGGAAGCCGAGGATGTTGCTTTTCCAATTATTGAGCTCCGTCAGCATCTCGATGAGCAGATCGTTGGCCTCGCTCAGTTCTTTTTGAGTTTGTTTGAGCCGCGCATCGAGGCTGGCGACTTCCTGCTTGAGGCTTTGGTTCTCAGTGATGAGCCGCTGGTTCTCCTCTCGCAGCGTCACCGTCTGATCGGACAGGCGAGCGTACTTCTCGGAAAGCTCGATGGCGGATTCCACGGCGGTCCGGCCTTTGAGCGGCGTGTCCTGGAACCGCTTGGCGCCGGAATCTGATGTCTCGGTTATCCGTTGGCCGTCCAGCGAGGCGACGTCGGTCCGGCCCTGAGGCGAGCTGCAGCCGCTCGCGGCCAGCAGCAGCGCCGCCAGCAGCAGGGATGAGATTCTTGTTATTGTAGCCATTGCATTTCTCCGTTGCTTCTGTGATCGCGAGCTCATGTCGCGGCATCTCACGGCTGTACAGGTCCTCCTGGGACAGGTGCGGCGCCGGCGCGTGCATATTCGCAATGCACCTGGATCACTTTGCCGCAGGAACAGGTGACTTCAAGGGCCGCGAAATCGGCGTTGCTCTCCGTGACGCGGATGCGTGCGGGTGCCTCCGTCGCGGCCGCGCCTGGATGATGCGGCGCGCTCGTCCCGCCGATGCTCAGCCGCACGGGCTCTTCGAGCCGAACCTGATTCGCCTTCAGTACATGCCCCATAGTCCTGGACCTTCCGTATTCGGACCTCTATGTTATACCCTAACGTCGCTCAGGCACAATAGTCAATCGCGTGAGGCTCGGCATCACCGGCAACCGCCGGCTTATCCTTGTCCTCTTCCTTCTTCGGCGGCTGCGAACGCTCCCCCGGCGCCTGCTGCCGCCGCTTACGCTCCTCCCGCGGCTGGGCCGGAGTCAGACCCTGGATATTGTGGAGGCTCTCTACCGGTTTCAGGGATTGGAAATCAGAATCCGTCATCTTTCCACCTCTCCAATTTCACCGAGAGATTGAACAGCGCACTGGCGTGCAGTTGACTGACGCGCGATTCCGTGATCTCCAGCACCTGCGCGATCTGTTTCATGGTCAGGTGCTGGTAGTAGTACAGCATAAGGATTTGCAGTTTTCGCTCGTCGAGCTCCTGGAGGGCCTCGGCGAGCTGATCGAGCAGCTCGGCGCGTTCGAGCCGGCTGTCGGGCGCCGCCGTATCCGCCGAGGCCAGCAGATCGCCCAGCGCCGGCTGCTCCTGCGAGAAGCCGTCGATGGAAACGAAGTGCTGGGCCCGGGCGCTCTCAAACAACTCGTAGACATCCTCCAGAGGGACATCCATTCTGCGGGCCAGCTCTTCATCGCTGGGGGGGCTGCCGGTCTCCTCGGCGATTTTCCGGCTGAGTTCCTGTGCGTAGCGGACCTGCTTGTTGACGCCGGAGGGCAGCAGGGAGGCCCGCCGCAACTCGTCAAGCACGGCCCCCTTGATCCGGATGTACGCGTAGGTTTTGAACTCCGCCTGGCGAGACGCATCGAAATCTCGTGCGGCCTTGAGCAGCCCGACCGTTCCGGCCGAGACCAGATCGTCGAACGACAGGGGCGGCCGGATATAACTGACCGCACGGCGTGCAATCTGGCGGACCATCGGCAGAAGGTCGAGAATCTCCTCGTCGGTGACCTGACGGCTCTTGTGCCCGCCATAGGTGCGCGCCGCCACCGCCTTCAGGTGTGCGCTGGGATCGGCCTCGCACGCCACGGCGGTCTTGTCCATCATCTCGGAGGTATTCTCAGCTCCTGGCGTCACCGGTTCGTTCCTTGTTCATTTCGTCGTCGATCATGGCCTGGATCAGGATCGCATTGATAATCCGCACGGCAGCGGCAGCGGCGAGGTATGCAGCGGCCGCTCCCAGCAGCGCCCTCGTGGAGCAGACGCTCGGCGAAAGGCCGCTGAAAGAGCCGATGATACTGAACGCAAAAAAGCTGATGACGGCAGCGCTGACCGCCACGGACCGCACGTGCAGCATGGTCACCCACCTCCCCATCCATGGGCCGGATGCTTTACTCTTGCGAAAACGCGACAGCGGGCCTTCGTAGGGCGAGCACGGGTTCTCAATCGCGATGTATCGCGATTGGGATCCCCGTCCCCGCTCACCCAAAGTGTCATCGACAGGTTCATCTGTGATCATCCATCCTTATGATACTGCTATCACGCGCCTGCCAACGCAGGGACAAGCTGCTCGCGGCCGTTTGCTATCGCCTGCTCGTCCTCCGCAACTGCGATTGTCTCGATGGGCGCCACGTCCGCTCCCGCGACGATCTCGTCGTAGGCCACCACGGGCAGCATCTGCAGAGTCCGTGACAGCATCTGGGCCAACGATGCCCGTAGGCGAGCATCGCACAGCAGCACTGTCTTGTCCTTGCCCAGGTCCATGGCCGATTTCCAGGCGGCGGCCATCTTCCGGTTCAGCGCCACGGCGGTCTCCGCCGGCAGCGCCAGGACCAGCTCGCCGTTCTCCTGACGCAGTGCCGCGATGATCTGATGCTCGAACGCCGGATCGAACGTGATTGCGGAGATCTTGCCCGTCTCATCCTTATACAACTCGGTGATGGTCCGGCTCAGCGACTTTCGGACCATCTCCGTCAGAGTAGTGGTGTTCTTGGTCTTGGGGGCGTTCTCCGCCAGGGCTTCGAGAATGGCGGTCATCTCCCGAATGGCGATGCCGCTGCGGACGAGGTTCTTCAGGACTCGCTGGACCAGGCCGACGGAGAGGGGACTATCGGCCCCGACCACCTCGCCGACGAGCGATGGCTGGTTCTTACGGAGCCGGTCGATGAGAAGTTGGACATCCTCGCGGGTGAGCAACTCGTCGGCGTGTCTCTTGAGCGTCTCGGACAGGTGTGTGATGAAGACGGATTCGGGGTCGATAACCGTGTAGCCGTTCAGCTCCGCCGTCTCCTTTTTCTCGGCGGGGACCCACAGCGCGGGCAGGCCGTACACCGGCTCCGTCGTCTTGATCCCCTCGACTTTCTGTTGAACGACGCCCGGGTCCATCGCGAGGAACATGTCGGGCTCCAGCGATCCTTTGGCCACGGGAATCTCGCACAGACGAATCTCGTACGCGTTCGGCTCGAGGTTCAGGTCGTCGCGCAGCCGGACCAGGGGGACGACGATGCCAAGCTGTTGCGCGAACTGCCGACGCAATGCGCCGATCCGGTCGAAAATCGTGTTACTCTTGCGGGGATCGACCATGCCGATCAAACGCACGCCCACGTGCACCGAGATGCGGTCGATATCGAGCAGGTCTTCCACCGGCTCTTTCTCAGTCTTCTTGAGTGCGGGCAAGGGCTTGACCTGCGCCTTCTCGCCATTGGCCGTCATTCTCGCCAGCAGGGCAGTTCCGGCGGCGAGGGCCAGGAATTGGATCTTAGGCATTCCCGGCACGAAGGCCATGGCCGCGATGATACAGGCGGCCGTGGTCAGCGGCTGGGAGGCCCGCAGAAACTGCCGGGCCAGGTCCTGGCCGACGCTGTGGCTGGAGGAAATCTTCGTCACGAGAAAACCGGAGCTGACGGAGATGATCACGGAAGGGATCTGGCTGACTAGGCCGTCGCCGATGGACAGAATGGAGTAGGTGCGGATGGCGTTGCTGATGGTCATGCCGTGGGTGCAGCCCATGGCGATGCCTCCGATGATGTTGACGACCGTGATGACCAGGCCGGCCTTGGCATCGCCCCGGATGAATTTGCTGGCGCCGTCCATCGCGCCGTAGAACTCGCTCTCCTTGACGATCTTGGACCGCCGCTCGTTGGCCTGGGTCTCCGTAATGGCACCGGCGTTGAGGTCGGCGTCGATGGCCATCTGCTTGCCCGGCATGGCGTCGAGCGTGAATCTGGCGGCCACTTCGCTGATGCGCTCGGCGCCTTTGGTAATCACGATGAACTGGATGATGACGAGAATCAGGAAGATGACGAGGCCGACCACGAGGCTGCCGCCGGCGACGAATTCGCCGAACGTCTGAATGATCTTGCCGGCGTTGCCCTGGAGCAGGATCAGCCGGGTCGAGGCGACGTTCAGGGACAGCCGAAACAGCGTGACGAACAGCAGCATGGACGGGAAGGTGGACAGTTCGAGCGGCTCGCGGGAGGACAGCGTGACGATGAGTACGGCAATCGCCATCGAGATGCTGCAAGCCAGGAGCATGTCCAGAAGAGGCGTCGGCAGCGGAATGATCAGGGTGGCCAGGATGGCCACCAGGCCGACCGCCAGCACAATATTGCTGTACGTGGCTGAAGGGGCATTGAGCAGCCGGTCCTCGGCGGTCGGTAAGCTGGATGCTATTGCGTGATTCGCTGCCATATTCTCCTACGGTCCTGCCGGACCTGTATGCCATATCGATCTTATGCGGGGCTGCTCGTCGCAGCCGCTTTGACAACTTGCGTGACGCGTACGGCGAACCGGTTGTCCACCACGACGACGTCCGCGTCGGCGAATTTCGAGTCCTTGAGAAACAGCTCCGCCGGGGCCTCGATGGATTTCTGGAGCTTGAGCACGGAGCCGGGCCCGAGCTGCAGAAGCCGCCGCACGGGAATGCACGTCTCGCCCAGGACGACCGTCACGGGGACATCCATATCGAGCAGGATGTCGAGTTGTCCGCCGGGAGCGGCCGGTGCGTCCGGCGGTGCCTCGGGGAACTCGACCGGACGAACCTGCGTCGCGGCGCCGCCTACGGGCGTGGGCTCGCTGTGGGTCGGCTGTGTGGCGTTCTCTGCTGGTGCCTGAATGACTTCCGGCATGACTTGTATCCTTTCTGAGTTCAGTTTACTGCTGCAGACTTCGGTTTCTGTGCCGCCGGATGGACCGCCGATTCCAGGATGAGCACCGCACGGCAGCCGGCGACGGAGGCCGGACGCCCGCGAAACGCAACGCGCCCGTCCACGAGCAACTCCACCGGTTCCGCAACGGGCTTGTCGAGCAGCAGAATGTCGCCGCCCTCCAGGTCCAGGAACTCCTCCGACCTGACCATGATGCGGGCCAGCCTCGCGGTGACGGTGACCGGCATGAGGGCAACGTGGTCCATGAGAATGCGCGACAGCTCCTCGGCCGGGATCGTACGCACTGCCTGTCGGCTTTTGCCGGCCAGTGGGTCCAAGGTGCTGCAAGGCAGCAGGAAGAGCATGTCGTCCTTTTCATCCGAGTCCTTTTTTGTGACGGCAAAGACCACCGTACAGATTTCCTGCGTCGGCTCGGACCGGAGCATCGGGGCCTCCCGGGTGATACGCTCGCCGGGACGCAGGTCCTGGTGGGGACGCAGCGAGGCGAGGAACGTCTCCGCCACGGCGCCGGTCAGATCGCCCAGGAGCGATTCCTCTAGAGAGGCAAGCGGCCGGTTTGCGTCGTCCTTCATCTCCGCGTCGCCCAGCAGCCGTGTGACCCATCTCAGGGCCGTGCGGGCGGTGATACTGAAGAATCCGCACGGGTTGTCTTTGGGGGGGCCGAATGCCAGATAGTACCTTTCTTCAGAGCCCGTGATCTCTCGCAGGGTGCCCGCGAACTGCTGCGTGATGGGGGCCGCCGCGACGGTCAGCTCGCAATGGAAGAAGTGTTCGAACTGGCCGGCGATGGTAGCGGCCACCTGGTCGGCGACGGCGGACAATCGGTTGAGCTGATCGCCGGTGAAGTAGTGCGGATGGCGCCAGTCGTGCATGGCGACCTGTGTCGCGGCATCCTCCACGACGCGTGCCGAGCCGACGGCAGCCAGGAGCCTGCGGACCTTCGCATTGCTCAAGTTGGCAGATGCAACCGTCATTGGATCGCAAGCTCCTTGAAGAGAACGCGTACGATCCGCGGCTTGGCGTTGGGGAAGAGGCCCTGGTTGAGCAGGTCGGCGATCTGGGTCTGCACCTGCCGCAAGTTCTTCTCGCCGCGGATAGTCTCCACCGTCTGGTTGGACAGGTAGAGGGTCAACCAGTGCCTCATAAGAGGCTTCTTCTGATCGAGCAGAGGCAGCCCTTCCTTGTCTCCCAAGCCGTTGCCCACTTCGAGAGTCAGAGCCACGCGGACGTAACGGGTGACGCCCGGCTCGTTCAGGTTGGCGACGGTCGGCTCCAGATCGTAGTACCAGCTCCCCTCGCCGTTCGCTCCGGCGGCCGACTCCTTCGAGCCCGCAGATGCGGCAGGCTCCGTCTTCTCGGCGGCGGAGACAACCTGGGCCTTGCCGCGCGTGCCGAACAGCCGGCCGACGGCGAACCCGGCCCCACCGCAGACGATGACGACCAGCATTGCGATCAGCCAGGGCATGATCTTGCCCATCGTGCTTTGCCCCTGCCGGGCCTGCGGCTCGCTATTCTGCTCCGGATTCTTATTTTCTGGATCGGCCATTGCGTCTTCCCTTATCTCGAAGATCCCGTGATGTCCGTGTCAGGGCACCGGCTGGAGACATTCCTGCCTGCGGTAGCGGCGCATCTTCTCCCGCAGGGTACGGTCGCTGATGCCGAGAACTTTGGCGGCCTTGGTCTGGTTGCCGGAGGTCTGGCGCAGCGTCTCGAGAATCGCCTGTTTCTCCAGGTCGGCCAGGGGGATGCCTCCGACGGCCGTGTGCCCGGCGGGCACGTGGACCGGAGGATCGGCGACCTGGCAACTGGGGCTGCACTGCGTCAGCGGCTGCAACTCGTCGAAGAGCCACGAGACATCGGCCAGCGACAACGCGGGACCGACGCCGAGAGTGAGCGACGTGAGCACCACGTTGCGCAGTTGGCGGACGTTGCCGGGCCAGGAGTACTTCGCGAAGATCTCCATCATCGCCGGATCGAGATCCGTGATGCTCCGCTGGGCCTCCCTCGCGTAGAGATTGACGAAGTGCCAGACCAGCTCCGGCAGGTCCTCGGGACGCTCGCGCAGGGGGGCCAGGACGATTCTCGCCGCACTGAGACGATAATAAAGGTCGGGACGGAAGCGGCCGGCCTGAACCTCCTGCGCCAGGTCCCGGTTCGTCGTGCTGATGATCCGGACGTTGATCTTGATGTTCTCACTGCCGCCGACTCGCTCGAACTCCTGCTGCTCCAGGATGCGCAGCAGCTTGGCCTGGAAATTGGGCGGCGTCTCCGTGATCTCGTCGAGCAGGAGCGTGCCGCCGTGGGCCATCTCGAACCGCCCCTTGCGTTGCGTGTAGGCGCCGGTGAAGGCGCCCTTCTCATGGCCGAACAGCTCGCTCTCGAGCAGGGTGTCGCTGAGCGCCGCGCAGTTGACCCGAACGAACGGGCCGAGTGCCCGGCGGCTCTTGTGGTGGATCAGCAGGGCGATGAGTTCCTTGCCCGTGCCGCTCTCGCCGCTGATCAGGACGGGCACGGACGTGGGCGCGATCCGCTCGGCCAGCGCGACGGTCCGGATCAGCGTGGGACTTCTGCCGACAATATTGTAGAGGCAGCGGTTCGCCTCCTGGGCCGACGCAGCGGTGGCCACCGCCCGGTTGGGCAGGAGACTTTCGAGCAGGTTCTCGACGGCCGCGCGGTCCAACGGCTTGAGCAGGAAATCGCAGCAGCCTGCGCGAATTGCCTGGACGGCCGCCTGTGTCCCGGACTGGAGCAGATTGGCGTCGGTTTCCTGGCCGCAGCAGGCCATGACGACCACCGGCAACTCCGGCACGTTCGATCGCATTTCACGGATGAGTTCAAGGTGATTCCACTGGCCCGGGCGAGTGCTGATGAAGGCTAGGTCGCAACTGTTTCTTTCGAGCGCTTCGAGTGCGGTCCGGCGGTCGCCGGCCACTTGGGCGCCGACGCCCTGACGTGCCAGGATCTCAAGCATGAGCCGGATCGTCTCAGGTTCATCGTCCACGATCAGCACCGTCGCGCTGTCGGATCGTTGCCGGTTTCTGCTCTCGTTCTCTGCTGCGATTTTGCTCACTATCGATATCTCCCGTTTCAGATCAGGGTCTCGGTTGCCGCGTCGCCGGCCCGGTCGGTTGTGTCTCCTGCCCCGCAATCAATTGGCGAGGCTGAACGCTCTCATACCAGGTGAGGAGCTGGCTGTGGGCCTTGGCAAGCTCCGCCCACGGCGAATCGGCATAGTCCGTCGTGAGTTTGGCATAGGCATCTTTGGCTCGTGTCGAATCAGTCTCTCGCAGGCAGTTGCCGAGTTGCAGGAAGGCCCAGGCGCGATCTTCGCGTGCGCCGGCCTCGTTCGCGGCCGTCAGGTCGAGAGCCCGCTGATAGAATGCCGCCGCCTCCGGGAGACGGCCGCTCAGGAACAGCAACTCCGCTGTTTCGAGCGGCTCATACACCTGGTTCGGGTCTGCGAGCAGGTGCTTGAGCGTTTCGATCCTGCCCGGCGGCAGGTTGGCGTCGGCGGAGGCTGTGGCCGGGGCGCGCCCTGCCGCACGTCCCGGAGTGTCATTTGCCGGTGCCGTGGCATCATTGCGATCGTCCGTCATTTCCGGCTGGAAGATCACGGTGGGGGCGGGACTCGGTTCCTTAGACGCAAACTTCACGGACCTGACTTGCTGGATCAGCCGTTCGAGTTCATCCTGGGTTCCTGCATCTTCCTCAAGCTGCGGCGACCGGATGCGGCCTCGCCACAACATACGCGTGATGGTTTCTTCTCTCACCCGTCCACTGTCGCCGTCCTTCGCGCCGCTTGTGCCCATCACACGATTGAACAGCGCGACCGGATCGAACGGGCTACTCGGCTCGGCCTTTTGATTTGTCGCCCCCTTGGTCGCTGTGGCTGCCACTAGCGACCAGGCGAGACATATAAATATGCATGCCCGAATCTGCATCCTGTTGCACTCGCGTATATTCATAGACTACCTGCTCGGAGCCTCATTCACCGGCTGGGTCTGATTACCCGACGGCGCGCCGGACTCTGTGACCTGCGGCCGTGCGTGAATACGGGGCTCGCTCAGCAACACGGCAACCGCACGATTGTATTCTCCCTGCCGGCGATACGCGTCCGCCTGCAGTCGCACCAGACGCTGCCGGACGGGGCCGGTCGCATGCGTCAGGAGCTGAGAGCATACGCCCAGCGCCTGTTCCGGCCGGTGCGCCTGTAGGCACAGCTCCACCAGCTCGCAGCCCATCTGCTGCGCCAGATCGCCCGGAGGCACCAGCGGCAGGGCATTGCCCAATGTCTCGACCGCGGCGGCGACATCTCCCTTCGCCGAATAGCATCGGGCCAGCTCCAGGGCCACCGCCCCCTTCAACTCGGGACTGGGCAGAAAAGGACTCTTCTGGGCCAGGGCCCCGATCGCCTTCTCCGCCAGGCCGATGGACCGCAGCACTTGGGCGCGAAGCAGCAGCAGCTCGATCGTCTCCTGCTGCGACAGTTGCCAGCCCTGCGTGCCTTCGAGCACGTTGAGGGCCTCGACCAGGAGCCCCTGCTGAATATACGTCTTGACGAGCGTGGCAATCGTCTCCACGTATTGCGGCCTGGACAACTCGCCCTTGAGCGCGAGACTCAACGCCGCGTGCGCCTGCTGCGGATTGTTCAAGGCGAGGTACGTCTTTCCCAGCAACAGACAGGCGCTGTGGAACTCGCGGCGGTTCTGGTCCCGGGCCAGGGACACATAATGGTTCAGCCACGTCGCGGCGGACTCATGGTCCTGCAGCTCGTAGAAGCAGCGTCCGGCCCCGAGGGCCGACTCGATCTGCGAGTCGGGGGACAGGCCCAGGTTGAAGACCCTGCGGTACAGGCCGGCGGCCTCCTCGTATCGTCCCGCTTTCATCGTCGCATCCGCCAGGTCCAGGGCCGCTGCATCGGAAGATTCTGTATCCGGATAGAGATCGATGAGCTGCTGCAGGTCGTCATGGGCCCCCATATAGTCCCGCAGCTTCACCTTCAACCTGCCCGAATACAAAAGGGCGCACGGGGCCAGGGCGTGCCTGGGAAAGCGATTGGCGACCAGCTTGTACTCGGCGATGGACTCGTCGAGCCGGTCTCGTGCGGCGTGGATCAGTGCCAGGGCGAAGTGCCCGTTCGGGACTCGCGGATCGTCCTGCGCCCCCAGCAGAAACCGCTGCCACAGGGCGACCGACTCACCGTCGAGCAGCTTCGTGTGCTCTGCCAGCGAGGGATAGGACGATGGATCAACGATGCTGACATTCCCCTGTGCATCCATATTGGCGAGCAGCCCCACACTGCCGGCGGCAATCGTGATGGCCTGTGGCATGGTGGCCGAGGTCAGGTGAAGGTATACGGGTCTTCTGCGGGCGACCTCCTCGTCGAGCGCCGCCTGCCCATTGTCGATCCAGCGGATGTTGAGCCTGGCATTGCCGGCCAGCCGGGCCAGCATCTCCTCCAGCGGCGCGCCGTCGCACGTGATAGACCATCGGCTGATTGCATCTCCACTCGTGACGGGGCGTATCTGCGGGCCCAACGCGGCCTGATCCAGTGTCTCTCGTCCGGCGTTCAGGAACACATTCCTCTGTGCCTCATCAAGACTGACAAACGGATCGATTTGCGGATGTTCGCTCCACAACTGAGGCGGCAGACCGCCGTCGGCATTCTGCAGGGTCAGCAGGTTGCGGGTCATCGCTTCGGCCGCGAGATACTGGCACTGCCTCTGGACGGCCGCCGCCCACGCCGGGTCGCAATCCACCAACTCGATCAGGGCAATCGTCTGATACGCTCTTGTCGCCGCTTCGAGGTACCGCTGCCGCTTCAGGAGCGTCGTGCTCTGGTGATACCTCGCGATCGCCCGAAGAGTCGGCAACCGGCTCAGCGCCACCGTTCGCAGCAGGCTGTCTGCCTGCTCCGTGTCACCTTTGCTCGCGTTGCACAGAGCCATCCTGAGCAGGAGGAAATCTCTCATCGGCTGATTCTGCTCCGTCGCGGGCAGCCGCCGGCAGAGCTTGTCGTACATCACGAGGGCGTTGTCGAAATCGTTGCTGCGGTACAACTTGTCCGCCATCTGGAGCGAGAGCGGCTCGGGCTGCGGCACGCGCGACTCTGCTGCTTGGGGCGCCAGTGGCTGCTCCGTCACGGCAAGCGGCTGTCGCGCCGGCAGGGGGACTGGGGCCGGTTGCGATGCAGGGCTGGGGACTACTGCTGGCGCCGGCGCTCCAGTGGAGGCCGATCCGATCTGCCGCAGTGCTGCGTAGACGAGGACTCCAGCCACGAGAGTAATGCCCGCAACCAGCACCTTCTGCAGACCCGACCACTGCCGCCAGGAGAACCACGACTGCCGCGGATGGACGGTGGGGCTGGAGCCTGACTCGCTCGCCTCGGGATCGGACGCGAAGTCGAGCAGTGAGTCGAAGACTTGGCTCTGTTGCGGCTGCCCGGCGACGGTCGGTGCAACCGGCTCCTGATCCGGCGTTCTTGCCTGGATCTTCTTGCGGCGGCTCGGTTGTTCTCTGTTCAGTGCCATTGCGTCTTGCGTATTTCCTTAAGTGCTTCGGCCCGTCGCAGCCGGACAGTCTCTCGACAGTGCGGCCGGGGACCTTGCCTTGATAGTAGCAACGGATGTGCCAGGTCCGCCGGCCGACAGCCGTGTCTGAAGAAGTCCATCGAACGGCGGGCCTCCCGTGGGTGAAAGCCCGCTTCAATTCTCCGCACGCCGCCGGTGGTGCGATCGAGGCTCGGAGAACCTTGTCAGGATTCTATACGGACCGGCAGATTTTCTGACAGCGGCTGTCGTACCACGATCTGGATGGGGCGCGGCGGTTTTCGATGGCTGTGCCGTGCAGCCGTCGCCGGAAGAAATTTCCGTCCCGGCGCGCCGAAGAAAATCTCGTGCAACGTTGCACAGGCAGGAAGACGGCGCGGCAGTTTTGACATGGGGAAAGGACAGGTGCGTGTTCGCTTAGCTGACGGAGACGGGTTCGCACGGGGCTGCACAGCACGCTTCGAGGTCGATGTCGCTGTGCCGGGCACCTTCCTTTTGAATGTTGTACTGCTTCACTTTGGCGTAGAGCGTGGCGCGGGTGATGCCGAGCAGCGAGGCGGCCTGGGTCTTCTGCCATCCGGTCTCGTGGAGGGCGCGCGCGATCAACTCGCGCTCGGCCTTTTCCAGGGAGAAGTCCCTGATACGGCTGCGGAGCGGGTCGCCTCCGGCTTCCTGCATTTCCTCGGCCTCGATCCTAATACTGTTAAGCCCGATGGTGTTCGTCGTCTCCAGCAGGATGGCCCGCTCGATCACGTTGCGCAGCTCCCGCACGTTGCCCGGCCAGGAATGCCTGCTGAGCGCCTCCAGGGCCAGCCCCGTTATGGAGACGATCTTCGTCTGCTTTTCGCCGCGGATCGTCGATGTCCGCAGGAAATACTCCGCCAGGACAGTGATGTCATCGCGTCGCTCGGGAAACCTCAGGGGCGCCAAGGTGATCGGGCAAATGTTCAGCCGGTAGTAGAGATCTTGCCTAAATCGCTTTTCGTCCACGTCCTTCCGCAGGTTGCGATTGCTCGATGTGATGATAGTCGCCTCGCAGACGAGGTCTCGCACGCCGCCGACTTTGCGGAACGTTCGCTCCTGGAGGACGCGCAACAGTTTCGCCTGCAGGTCCAGCGGCATCTCGCTGATCTCATCGAGGAAGAGGGTGCCCTCCCCGGCGAGCTCGAGCAGTCCGGTCTTGTCGCGGTCGGCTCCGGTGAAAGAGCCCTTGACATGTCCAAAAAGCTCGCTTTCGAGCAGGGTGGCCGTCAGCGCTGCGCAGTTGACGGCTACAAATGGCCTGTCCGGATGGCGAATCCCATGGATCGCCCTGGCGGCCAGTTCCTTGCCGGTGCCGGTTTCGCCGAGGATGAGAATGGGATTGCAGCGGCTCTGCGCCACGAGTCTGATCATCTCGATGGTCTCGCCGACGGCATCGCTGCGGCCGACCATCCCAAACGCGGCGGCGGTATCGTCGATGAACCAGACATCGTTGCCTGGCGCTGTCTCCGTCTGGGGTGTGCCGGGATTGCCGTGAGCGGCGACGTCGCGGAGGCGGCCGTACTCCTGCGGGCCATGTAGACAACAGAAGATGCCAATATTCTCGTATTCTTCATCAGAGAAGGCTGTCGTATCGGAGCCCACCACAACGCTGACACATAACCGGCCCGGGTCCTTATCGGTCTTTTGCAGGAACTCGCGAATGGCCTGGAGCCCGAACGCCGCGTCGAGGATCGTCATGTCAGGCATTACGGCGTTGACGATCTCCGTCGCCTCGGCGAGATCGTCGGCCATGAACACCTCGTGCGCGATTTCCTGCGCGATCTCCCGAATCTCCGGCTTGTTGCTGACTACGACGACTCTTCGTAGACTCATGTCTCCCGTCCTTCCAATACGTCGATCACCCTGAAACTGCCTTGTTGCGGACACCCCCAAATCGACAGGGGATTTCCAATATCTTTAATCTTTATTGGACAGCGCAGCCGCAGTGGAGCCATCGGTGCGCACCATTGATCATGGCGCCATCCCCGTCAGTGCCTTCTCTGGAAAACCGACACAAGAAGGCAGGAATGAGTCCGGAGTTCTTATGGGACTCACTCGTGTCGCTGCGCGCAGATGGGAGTCGTCCGCCGTTCCATGATGGATCGCGCGGCACCGGAAAATTTTTCCGGGGGACCCCGGAAGATTTCTCCGGGCCGCTCAAATCATGGCCTGTGATGCATTGAACCGGGGTAGTCGCGTTACAGCCCCGTGAAGGCCGTTTCGATCTTTGATCGAAGCGCGACGTACGTTCCGTCTCGTTCTGGCACGCCGGTTGCTTGTGTGTGACCCATAGTATGGCAGATGGTGTAAACCGGATGGAAGCAACCCGGTTTGAATGAATTGTCTATTAGAAGGATGAGCATATGAGTGCGATAGGGTCAGCCGCTTCCGCCAGTGACGTCCAGATGGACTACATGAAACTGCTCGTGACGCAGTTGCAGAACCAGAATCCGCTGGAGCCGCTGGACAACAAGGACATGACGGCGCAGTTGGCGCAGTTCTCGCAGCTTCAGCAGTTGGAGGGCATGAACAGCTCCTTCGGCAAGGTGCTGGAATCGGTGCAGCGGAGCTATGCCAGCTCCCTGATCGGCCGGGAGGTGTCGTTCCGGGCCTTGGGCGCGGACGGCGCTATGGAGACGAGAACGGGGCAGGTGGAGCAGGCCGTCATGGGCGGCAACGGACAGATCACTCTCATCGTCGATGACAGGAACGTGGACCTGGCGGACGTGTTGTCAGTTCGGAACTAAGGACAAGTGGGCGATTCCAATAGTGGGAGACAGCAAAAATGAGTTATGCATTGTCGGCCGGAGTGACGGGGCTTGATGCCCATCAGAAGATGCTCGATGTCGCGGGCAACAACCTGGCGAATATCAACACGACGGCGTTCAAGGCCAGCCGCGTGACCTTCGAGGAGTTGCTGAGCCAGACCCTGGAACAGGCGTCTCAGCCCACGGATCGTGCCGGCGGCACGAACCCCCAGCAGATGGGCACCGGCGTCGGCGTATCGGGCATCACGCCCGATACCGGCCAGGGCAGCATTGTCAATACAGGAAACCCGCTCGACGTCGCCCTCGAAGGCGAAGGATACTTCATCGTCAGCGACGGGGAGCAGTACCTGTACACGCGCGCGGGCACGTTCGGAGTCGATGAGAGAGGCAACCTCGTGGACCCCTCGACAGGATATCGCGTGCAGCGCATCGGTGTGACGGGAGAGCTGGACGGATTCCAGGTCGCC
>Ga0315296_10001103_pt1 | contig 23791 bp, 44 predicted proteins | sample YL17G14_18_MG_FD_203921 | JGI IMG/M metagenome (GOLD analysis project Ga0315296, IMG submission 203921) | Sediment microbial communities from Yellowstone Lake, YNP, Wyoming, USA - YL17G14_18 | ecosystem: Environmental > Aquatic > Freshwater > Lake > Sediment | place: USA: Wyoming | collected... | reverse complement strand
GGCAGTTGGTATCTGATAGCTCCACATCTGGGGCCTTTCACTTTTCTGAAACTGTTGGAGTTTAAAGTTGATGTGTATCTGGGCATCATGCTCTATTCTGTTGCTTTCTATATGACTAGCCTCTGGAGATTCTATCACTTCACCAAATATTCTCTCCTTTGGCTCTCTCTCACTGTGATTCTCCAGGTTTTCCTGGCCAGCCAACACATATTTTATTTTCTCGATCTCACTGGGTATGATCGGATCTATGCTTTCTGGATGAGTTATCCCTGGTTCAGGATCTTTACCGGGCTCCTGGGAGCCAGCCTCATAAAGAAACCTGAGATGAAAATAGAAATCGTTTCAAATACAAATATGACGTCTGGCAGGATGCAGGGACCTGGCGCCGCAGGAGTTTCAGATGAAACATGAAAGTCTTATTGGTATATCCTAATCTGCCAGCTGTTGCTACTCAGCCTCCCCTCGGGCTGATGTATATTGCTAGCTATCTGAGAGCTCATGGGCATGAGCCCAGGATTATAGAGGGCAATGCTGAAACGATCAGGCGCGCGCGCTATGATGTGGATGCTATTGGAATAACTTGTATGAGCAGCATGTATCAGGAAATCATTAAGATGAGAGATCACTTTCATTTTCATCAGCCTGATATCCCCCTCATTTTTGGAGGAGTGCATGCCACTATTCTGCCAGAAAGCCTCCTCTGTGAAGATGAAAGTTTCAATGATTGTGTGGTTCAGGGAGAGGGGGAAATCTCGATGCTCTCCATTCTAGAGGGGGAATTGCCTGGCAAAAGTGATCAGATTATCCAGGGGCAAACTATTCAAAACCTGGATTCATTGCCTTTTCCAGCCAGGGATCTAGTGAAAGAGAAATATCTGAAACATTCTGTGAGCATGCTGGCAGCCAGAGGATGCCCCTTTAACTGTGCGTTCTGCCAGCCCACTCTCAGGAAAGTGTTTGGAGCAAAAGTCAGGAGGAGATCTGTGAGCAATGTCCTGGATGAGATGTGCTTCTGTTCTACTCAATTCCATGTTACTGATTTTGAGTTTTTTGATGATACTTTCACAGCTGATAAAAACTGGATCTATGAATTCTGTGATCAGAATTATTGGAGGCTCTATTCCTGGAAAGCTCTCTCAAGAGTGGACATGCTTGATTTTGACATGCTGAAAAGGATGAAAGAGGCCGGCCTAACTAAACTGAGCCTGGGAATAGAAAGTGGCAGCCAGGAGATCCTGAATTCCTATCAAAAAGGAATTAGCGTGGAACAGGCTCATCAGGCATTAGAATGGTGTGAGCAGCTGGGCATTAAGGTTCATGGATTCTTTATGATTGGAGCCCTGGAGGAAACAAAAGAAACCATCGAGGAAACCAGGAGCTTCATAAGGGCTCACAAATTTGATACGATTTTCATCACTGTTACCACTCCGACTCCATGCACACAGCTTTATGAAAGAGCCCTGAAAGAGGGGAGGCTGAAAGTGCCCTGGCAGCAATTTCATCTGCTGGGCAGCCTAACCACAACAGTGCATGCTAAAAACCTGGATCAGGTTGTGCCCATGAAACTCTATCATCTGGCGGCCGAGGATGTGCTCCGCGCGCGCTATCAGATCCTGAGAGAATTTTATCTGAGGAAACTGAGGAATCCCCTCTATCTGTGGCAATTCATCAGGCACAACAGTTTAAACTATACCTGGGAGGCTGCCAAAAACGTCTTTCATTGATCTGCTGAAACAGCCCTGGTTCTACTCCAGCCCCAATCCTCTCACAATCCTATCCTGGATTCTCATGGCATCCTATGGAGCCAGGCAGCTGCTCGATCGACCACAACTGGGAGTGAAATTCAAAAGCAAAAGATGGAGCTGGCTGATTGCCTTCATTAACAGCCTCTGGATCGTGGGGATTGTCGTGCTGATCCAGGACCTGTTTTTCCTGGTGATCACATCTTTCAGATGGGTTCCAGTTTATCCTCAATATGCCACATGGAGTTTCTGGCTCTGCTTTCCCAGAGATCTGGCAGCTCTGGCTCTCTGCTTTCTTTTGAGCCATGAGTTTTATGGAAAAACCTATTCTTTCAATATGAGATTCTGGACTGATTTCTTCCTGTTGTGGGGCATAACCATCTGTGTTTTTGCTGTTGTGCCTAACATGGGTTTCACAAATTGGACTTTTGCGATCACTGAACACATGGATGATTCAGTGATTCGCCTCGCTTTTGCCATGAATTTCCTGTTTGGAAAACCTTTCCTATTCTATATCTACACTAAATTATGGAAACGTGAAAAAGGAAAGGATTTAAAAACCACTCCCATGAGATAGAGCACAGGAGGATTTAAAGATGGAAAGAAAAACTGCAATAATTCTAGCTACTGCTGCTCTCTTTTGCGTGATCGGAATTGCTTTTGCTGCTGAATGGTATTTCTCAGAACCTCAAAACACTGTGATCGTTGATACCAATTATTACATATACATGGATCAGATCCCAGCCACGATGCAAAAATACACTTTTCACGATATCACTGGAGATGTTACTCTTTCAGGCTCAGCAGTGCCAGGGATCACAGTCTATCTCTACATTAATGGCACTGAATCTACTTTCAATGCTCTCACTGATGAATTCGGCAATTTCGATATTTCATACTGGGCTGATGGGGATCCTGGCACGACACTAAGTTTACAGGTTGGAATCTATCAGTGAGCATGCTGGAGGCTGTTTTGATTGCAGCCCTCATCATCTATTCTCTTTTTTTAGCAGCTATCCTGGTTGAATACATCACAGATAAACGTGGCAAGAAAAAGGGCAGTAGCGCGCGCGCAATGGAGAAAGAGAGCCAGGAGATTTCCGCGCCTCGAGGCTCGGAAAAGGAAAAGCTCTTCCAGGCTCCGGACCTGGAAACTCCAGAGAAAGATGGGGCTCCACAGGAATGGAAAACTGAGGACTTTGAATGACTGAATGTTTTATGTTTTCTGGCACTAGAAAAGAGGCTAGGGAAAAATTCAATGAGTGGGCAAAAGGGAAACGCCTGTTTGACATGCTCATCCATGAGAAGATTTACAGAAACAGGGATAGCATGACAGAAACAGGCATCATTCTGATTGTTTATTATGATCCTGGTGAATAGATGCGAAAGAGGAAACTGCTGATCGTGCTTCTGGATGTGGGCTCTGATATGCCCATGTTTCTGAAAGGATTGGCTGAGGGCTTGAGGAAGAATGAAAGCAACATCTAAAAGGATGCAGAAAAGGCTGGGGAAAGGCTGGAGGAGTGTTTTGGAGGAGGGGAAACAAACTGAGCACATGCAGCGAATATTATCAGATGAGGAAGATGGAGAAAAGAAAAGGAAAAAGGAGGGATGCACATAAACCTGAGAGTCGTCAAACATGAGGCTGATGAGGAAAAAGACGTCTTTAAAGTGACGTTGAAAGGAGAGGGGGAATTAGTGCCTGGCAGCCTTATTGAGATTGAGCTGAGGCTGAAAGGGAAAACTGAGGAGATTCTGGAGCAATACATCAGAGGGACTTTCTTCAAACTTCAGCTCATTAGTGCCAGCGCGCGCACGCTAGATGAAACCAAATAGAGGAGGTCTGAGATGAAAGAGAAATATGTGATCGTTAAACTGGAGAAAGATGGGGAAACAAAAGAGATCTCCTATAAATTCAGGAAACTGAAACAGCAATTCCATGCCATGAAGGATCTGGCAAAATTTCTGAGGAAAGGCTGGCAGCTCCAGGGGCTCTCTGGAAACTCTGAGTATGTAGCATCAATGAACAGGCTGATCGGGAATTACAAAACTGGGGATCCATTGCCCATCAAAAAGATGATCGGGGAGGCTGGGCTCCAGGCACTGCCAGGCTTTCTGAAACACAAATTAGAGAAAGAGGAGGGATGCAATAAGCAAGAAACCAGGAAAGAAGAAAGAACAGAAACCTGAAAAAGAAAAAGCGGCAGAGGAATAGGCTCACTTTTGGGGCACATATTTTATGATGATATTGCCCCCACATGAGCAGATGTGTTCTGCAAACTCAGGCTCTTTCCCACATTTTTGGCAAACCCTTTTTTGCCTAAATTCGAGGCGCCTGAAGCTCAATATGTTTTCCTCCTGTGCTGTTTCTCCCTGGGCACTCTGCAAACTGCCTGGCTCTGTGCCAGCTTATTGAGGATCAGCCAGCCAAATTTGGGGCAGAATTTCTTTCCCTGATCTATGCTGCCAGTTTGTTTATCCTTTATGGGCTCTAATGTGGGGCAGTCCCAGCAAACTCTGGCTTTTGGCTCAAACCAATCCTTTTTCAGCATCTCATCTGCCTCCTAGCAGTTTTGAGACAATCTGTAAGAGAAGCAAAAGGCATAAGCAGAGTATCGCAACTCGGACAGGTCTTTCTAGAATTGTGTTCATCTGAAAGGATCCTCCGCTGCATCAGCTTTCTCCTGGGTTTCAGCTATCCACAGTTTATAGCATGCTGCCATGAGGATGATGAGGATCATCAGCAGCAGCTCAGCAATATTCAAAAGCTGCATGTTTCTCAGGCTCCTCCCAGGTATTTCAGCAGATGTTTTGCCAGGTTTTGGGCTGCCTTATGTCTTTTAAGAGTCTCAGGAGACTTATCTAAGAGCACTGGAGTGATGCCTTTCTCCTCGAGTTTCTGGATATCTGCATCCAGGAGATCCCCTTTCCACATTGGCATCTCTATCCTCTGAGGTTTGAATCCGTAAAAGATGGCTTTCATACACTCAGGCTCTTTCATCTGCAATCCATTCTTTTGCAGCTCTGCCAGGCTCACATTGGGAGTTTGATTGTGGGCCAGGAAAACCCATGTTTCTCCCAGTTTCAGCCAGCTGGGGATCTCTGGGATCCTTTTGCTCACTCCCTGGGCATAAGCCTCTTTTATGAAACTCTGGGAAGTGTAGCTCTGCTTTCCCACGAACATGAGCCCATAACTGCCCTTTTCCATTGGATAACAGATGGGGCACTCTTTCCAGCAGCTGCAATCATAGCATTGATGTGGTGCTCGAATATGTGCTATATATTTTGGATTGATTCTCTGGAGGTTTCTGTTGAAAGCTGGCTCGAAACCACAGCATTGGCATGGCTCCAGTTTCAGGGGCAGCCCATCGCATTGCAGCTGGAAACCTGGATCTGAAACTAGATAGAGCCCTCCGATCGCGCGATATCCACAGCCTCTCTTTTGCTCAGCAGAGGCACTCATGGCAATCACTCCACTTTTTATGCAGTGTTTTGTCTTTTGGCAGAAACTCTGTGCCGCAATCTAGGCAAACATAGCTATCCACGATCCTGGTGATCCTTATGTGTGGGCAGTGCCTGGGATCTCTCAGCACATGCGCACTCATCTATATGCCTCCATCTTTTTCTTGTGTTCTCTGGCATATTGGAGCTCCATATGAACAGCTGTCAGGAGAAACTGGGTTTTGTCTTTATAGGCTCCATCCCTGATGAACTGCTCAATCTCTGCCAGCTCTTTATCTGAGAGCCTGAAACTGATTTTGGGGCTGTTCACAGGTCCTCCTCCTGGATCCAGTGCACTAATTCAGGATAGACCTTTCTGAGTTTTGCTGTGTTTGCCAGATCTGCTCTCACGATTGCTTCACAGAGATGAAAGTGGAATCCTCCCATTGTTCCAGCGGCATGCCTGAATTCATAAGCTACTTGTTTCCACATTTTGTTTTCATCACTCCATTGTGGTTTCCTAGGCTCCTCCCTGGGCTCTTGTGTGCCCCTCTTTTGATACTCCATTCAGAAAGCACACTCCTCACGGTTTGCATCCCAGCCAGCAGCATCCAGGATCAAATAATATCCTTTTGCCAGGATCAGGCTCATCTCAGGCACGTTTCTTTTGCTGAATAATCCCAGGCGCCTGGCTGAGATATCCAGCAGCTTTCTATATGTTCCATGCCTTTCTCTAACAGCCCTGATGATTCTCTGCTGAGATTCATCCTGAGCTGCCAGAGAAAACCGATACAATTCTTTCATTTTTCATCCTCCCTTTTCTTTTCGTTTTCACTTGGGAGCATCAAAATCTCTCTCTGCATTGATGATGGTAATGTTCTGGGTTTTCTCTAGGCATTGACGATAAAAGCCACAGTTGCCAGTGCATGTGCTCTTTAAATGCCCCAGGCAGCTGGGTTCTTTTCCGTTTTCCTGGCCTGTTTTCCAGGACACTCCACTGGCATAATGAGACTCATTCATTGGAGTGCCCTCCTCTGCCATTTTGTGATTCTCTTATAGAGTTTCCAGGCATCATTTTCTCTAACCCATAGAATAAATAAACCTGTGAGCCCCAGAACAACTCTGAGTATTGCAGTTTCCATCTTTCCTGTGCCTCCCATGTGATAGTAAAAAGCATCACAGGGCTGTTATTAAAAGTGTCGGACAAACTGTATAACACGAATACATTTAAAAAAGAGGAAAATGCTGCCTCTGCCGGGCCTGGAATTGTGGCTGGGAGCCCTCTGTACGATTATCGTACACTATACGGAAACATCTATCAGATCTTTGAGAAATTGCCTGATTTCCTGGGCTGATGCCTCAGGATTGTTGGTTTTCAGCTCCACGCCAATCTGATACAGCGTGGACCTGAGGATCTCTCTTTTTTCAGATTTCAGATCTATCAGATTCTAGAGCCTCCTTTCTATCCAGAGCCCTCACAATACGGTTATGCACTTCATCCAGGGACAGAGGCTTAAGATGTCTCCCCATCGTTCTCCGACAACGTACTCTAAGACAGCTAACTACTATTAAGGTTACCGTTGTGTACGGTAAACATTATTAATCATGCCAAAATTACTAATTATCTCCATGAGGCATCATGGCAAGATTTATTTCTGAGAAAAGTACCGTACTTTCTCATGCAGAGAAACCGAAATAGTGAGGAGAGGTTTGCTTGTGCCGAGAAAAGGATGGAAAACTATAACGGTTAACGCAACAGTCTATGACTATTTCTGGAATGAATGGAAAAAGAGAGCTGAGGAATATAGGCTCAAACATGGAATAACGTCTTTCAGTGGATTCATCACGAAAAGACTTTTTGCGTTGATGGAGGAGGAAAAGCTATTCCAGATTATTGACAACAACAATGAAAAGCAGCAAGTCATAGAATAAGGGAAATAGAGGAAATCTTTAGCGGTTTCCTCATCAAAACTCCGTTTTTTCTTTTTCGATACCTTTTCTGATCTGCTCTGCACGTTCCCTAAATGCTCCGTACCAATAGGTGAGAACGCCAATCACTAGCAGAAATATGCTGATGGGGATCAGCTGGGATCCCAGCATCCAGAACAGCGGTGTATTTCTGAACAGGACAACCTCAAAAATAAGCAATACTGCTCCAAGACAGGCTGATATGGCTCCGATTCCGCTGAGGATTTTGAAACCCAGATACTTTCTGAAACTCATTCATTTCACCTCCACACGTTTTTTGAATGTTAAATAATAGCTTTATGAAGTTGAAATCAAGATCAGGAAAGGGGGGAGGATTTTTCTTCTGAGATCCATTGTTCAAACAGTTTCAGCCTTTCAGGGTGTTTTAGCACGTTTAGCATTTTTCTGAATGTATCACTATCTTGTTTCAGATCTTCAATCTTGCCACTGAGCTCCTGGATCTGCTGGTCTTTCTTCTTAAGCTGCTCCTGGATGGCTCTGAGCTCATCTGATGCTAAAGGCTCGAGAATCCTCAGCTCAGGATAGCCTTTCCTATATTCCTCTCTGTGCGCTTCTGGGTTTCTGCTGATGTAGTGGGCATCTACTCCCAGGCTGTGGCCCATCCAAAACTCACGATAGCTGGGATCTGCTCTCATGTTGTTTCTAAAGTATTTTCTGAGCCCATGCATCCTGTAATGGCCAGGCTTTCCTTTCTGTGTTCCTTTTGCCAGGTTTAATTTTTGCACTAATCTGTGAAATTGCACTGAGAGGCAAGAAACTCCAAACTGTTCTCCTGTCACTCTGTTTGGTCGTTCTGCCAGGAAAACATAATCATTGGGTTTCAATGGCATCCTGGGCTGGAGATACTCTTTCAGTGCATGGAATCCATCCTCTCCAATGAAGCTCCATCTATCTCCCACGTGATCTTTCAGGGTTTCTGAGGGCGTGAGGATCCTCATTGGGATTATCTCTTTTTCAAAATCATCCTGGATCTGCCAATACTTCACAACGATCGTGGTTCCAGCCCTGAGCCCTGATTCAACCATGAAAAGATACACTGCTTTTTCCCTGGGGCTGGCGTGTGTGATAATCATTTTCAGCTGTTCTCTACTGAAATCTCTGTTATGAAAGATCACACAGGCATGCTTCGGCATCTGGATATCTAGGGGAATTTTCCAATAGCTGAGAAAACTTCTGATGGTTACTAGCATGTTTTTTCTTGTTAGAGGGGCATACTCACTTTTTTCCAGAGATGTGGAATAGGCTTTTATGACATCTATCCAATCATCCAGGAAAACGTCTTTCTGTCTTTCTCCCTCATATTTGGCAGCCCTGTATTCCTCCACTAATTTCTCAGGATCTTTCCTTCTTTTGCTGGCAAAAACCACAAAACTTTTCCACCACATCCTATATTTCTCCTGGCTGCTCCGATCAACACTGGAAAACCAATCTTGCACTTTCTGGCTGTTATCCATTCATTCATCCCTCCCATACTTTAGTGTACGGTACACAATTACTTAAATATATCGTTAAGTTTCACAGACTTCTTAATGAATAAGTGAAGAAACTGGCATAGAAATCTTTTTAAACGACTTGTACCGTACTCAGAATTATTAAAGGAGAAAGCCTCAATGATCCCTAAACCTGGAGAAAAGATCCCAATTACTAAATTTGTTATTTCAAAAATGAATGTGAGAGCAGATGAAAAATTCGGGCTGGCTGAGGAGGATGTTGCCTTAACTCAAAATCTGGTTCAGGGCTCTATCGTGCAGCCCATCATTGCCAGGCCTGAAAAAGACGGTTTTGGCATCATCATTGGGAGGAGGAGATTTCTGGCTAAAAAGAAAGCTGGAGCAAAATTTGTCATTGTGGGAGAGGAGGTTTTGATAAAAGAGATGAGTGATCAGGATGCTCTGGATGATAGTTTGAGAGAAAACCTGGATTCTTTCAGGAGCAGCCTCAATCCTGTTGTTCGAGCTAAGGCTCTCCAGAGACTGATGGAAATAAGAAAGATGAGCCTGAGAGATGTGGCTAATATTTGGAGATTGCCTCCGGCCAATCTGAGTGATTGGATGCAACTTTTAAAGCTGGCTCAGCCTCTCCAGGATGCTGCTGCCACAGGCAAAATTCTTTTCACAGATTCCCTGAAACTTGCCAGAATGAATCTCCCTGAGCATAAGCAGAAAGAGCTGGCTGATATTGCTGAAACCAAACCTTATGAGGAGTTTAAGGATGCACTGGATAGATTGATCGCTGGAAAAGAGAAACGTGGAATCCCAGAGGGAAAATATGAAATTCTGAGAGTGCCTTTTGATAAAAACTCTAAAGAGGATGCTGAGCTTTTCCAGAGGTTCACTCAGCTGGCTAAAGTGACCAAGATTGAGCCCATAGATCTGCTGAAACAAATAATCAGAGAGTTTCTAGAGAGAAAACACTAAAAGCGTTCTGCAATGTACGGTACACATTAATAAATCCCAGAGGCGCTAAAAAAAAGATGGATTATTTGGCTAGTGTCCTTTTATTTCCTTTGTTCAATCTCTCTCAGGCGCGCTCGCATCTGAGCAATATCGAGCTGAGCTTGGGCATTTTCCTTTTTGAGCCGCTCTAACTCTTCCAGGGCATTTTCAATTTGACCGAACATTTTAAGGGCTTTCTGCCTTGTCTCACCTGTTAATATGCTTTGATTAATGTGCGCGCTTTTTTTGAGTTGCTCAATCCCTTTCGAGATGTCTTTAAGTTCGAGGATGATTTTGAGGAGCTCTTTCCTGTCGATGGTAACAGTATCACTCATCATGAAGCCTCCTTCTTTAAGCTACTAATTCCAACTCTCTCTCTTAGTATCAGACGGAACTGATGGTTTCTGAATATGTATCAATTTCTTGTATAATCTATTTGTAAGACTGTCTGCAAGTTCATCTGGGTTTTCTGTCGTTTGTGTAGGTAATAGATGAACATATGCTCTTGCTAGGTAGGGAATAAGCAAATAGGCAGTAGATGCGCCATGTGTGCGTTTTTCCTCTATCGTTATTGTTTTTAAAATTTCGCTAGAATGATTGTAGATTAATGTATTAGGAGTTTCAGGAACTATTGGGCTTAATTGGTCATCTCTTTGCCCATAGACGAGATTTATACCATAATCTGTTTTCAGAATCTTTCCCATCTTTCCAGTGGGTAGATAGTTATGCATTTTGTCGTAATCTGGGACTCTTTTTTCGATGGGTTTATGAGGTCTAGATTCCCCTTTTTCTTCATGCTCTTGTCCAGTTTCACCTTCAATTGTTGGAGTTTCATTGGGCAAATGTTGAGAAGGTGAGACTGGTATCTTGCCTTCGACTCTCATTCCTAATTCTGTTGCTACATTTCCTAGAGCCTTCAATATTTTTTTCATAGTTTGCTCAAATCTTGGGGTAATTGTTTCGCCTGAACGTGGAAATTTTAAGGCGTAGGTTTTCATCGCGTCAAGAAAGAGATTCCATGCTAAATTATCTTTTACAAAATCTTCTCTCCCAGCTTGCGGAACAAGAAAATCACAGTCAACCCAAGCCTGAAAGTTTCTACCTGCCTCAATCCCAGTTTTACATACGAATAGACCACGGCAATATATATCAGCTACTCCACCACCATGATGGTGAAAGTCTCCGACAATCTTTCCGAATTTTGTTTCAATAGAAACTGTTGGTGACAATCTTTTAGGGATTAATTCTTTGCCATTTATTGTAATTGAGAACCCACGACACATTATCAGAGAGAAGTACATTTTCAGATACTTTGTTAATTCTTCGTCATCGATCATTCGTTTTAGTTTTGTTATTTCGACTTTGAGTCCTTTATGATCTAGGAAACTATTAGCTGAAGCAGTAGTAGTATCAGCCTCTAAAGGCGCATTAGGAGTACGGATTATTCGATAGCCAACAATGCCATTGTTCGTTGAAAGCATGACTTGTCTTCCAAGTTTGAAATATGAGAGAAATCCTAATCCTTTACTACCAATAGGCTTTCTGTTGTATTTTGGAGTTTCCAAAATTTTGGCTTTACTAGGTCGACCAATTGTAGTGAAAGCAGTCACATCTTCAACTCCCTCACCCCAATCCTCAAACGAAATCGATTTAGCTGAATTCTCGATTAATATCTTTGGACTATCGGCATCATAGGCATTAGCTACGGCTTCTCTATATGCATGTAAAGAATGGCCTACTAGTCGCTCCGCTAACTCCTCAACAATAGCTGGATCGAAGACTACTGGAAGCTTCATGATTTTTTCCCTCGAACATGTGGTTCAATAAAAAAATCCTTCCATGTTTTATTGCCTTTTAAGACGAGCAATTTAGCAAATTCGTCATTGTCAAGAACAAGATGTATCCGCCTAACCATTGTATTCCTCCCACTGATACTATGGTACTCTGTTTTTAAACTAGCATGAATCCCAGAACTAGAGGAATCTTCTATTTCCCAGGTCAAATCCCATGATGTACGATAATCGTACATCATCTAATTTCTGGCTCTCCAATAATCATAAATATGGAGCAGCTGGAGCAGCCCATAAACAAAAGCAATGAAAACTAGCACTGTGAGAATCATGCTGATCTGCATCAGATAGAAGAAAAATCCGGCCAGCACTAGCTCCAGAGTGGCAAAAGAGGTTCCCAGGATCAGGAGAGTTGCATCAGAGTTAAAAGAATGGGTTTTCTCTGCATACTGATCTTTAAACATCAGAAAAAGGAGGAGAGAGTGGAGCCTGTTGGATTGCATGGGGCTCAGCTCTCAGCAGATAACTCCTGGAATTCCTCCGAACAGAGCAAAAAACAACTCTGCTGCTAGGAGCCCCAGGGTTGTGGCAGCTGTCGTTATAGCCAGCATCCTTTCTTTTCTCATTAGTTTTCCTCCAGAGATCACTCTCCATGTAGCTTTTTAAATCTGTATGCAGCCTCCTACTAGAGGAAAATAATAGAAGAATGTTCTATCTGGATTGAAAAACATATAAGCTGAATCATTCCTTTCTGTGATCATACGAACTTTGAATTGTGTGGGCGTGGAGAATAGCGCGCCGCGATGCCCTATCTCCTATTTCCTTTCTTTCAATTGGAAGGCGCGGCGCGCAATAAAAATTAGTCTAGTTTTTTCGAGTAGAGCTCAATAATATTGTTCAGAAACCATTTAACCAAAACTGGCAATTAGAAAAGAGATCACTGGGAGCTGGGAGCCTGGGCAAATATTCTCAGAAACAGTATCCTCTCGAGGAGTGCCCTGAAAAAGTCACTGTGAGAGTGCTGCCTGAAAAATTACAGGTCTATCCCAGATTCAGAGATCTAGTTACCAAACAACTGGGCTCAGATGTTTGCTTCGTCACCACATCCCTCTGGGAGGCTTTTCTCAATGGCATGGATCAGCTGCCCCCAGTGGAGGATCAACTCGAGATCAAGTTTCTGAGGCAGAATGTTCAGATAAACATTGGCTGCCAGATCACTTATCAACCCAAAAAAGCCAGGCGATCGCCCATGACACCAGGAGTTTCCCAGCAGCCCATCATCGAAATCCGAAAGAACCATCTTTTGCCTCTCCTCCTCGAGGAGTGGAAAACCCTGAATGACGCCTCCAAAAAATACTGGACAGAAAGGCTCATTGAGGCTGGAATCATCAAGAAACCCAGGAGGAGAAAGAGCCCCCCCTCCGTTTCCACTGGAAATAAAAAACACAACAAACGCCGGGCCTGGAAAACTATGAACAATAGTCTGACATTTGCTGGCAAGTGGGTGTTGAAAAAGTTGAAACGAAAGAAGGTAGCTGAATAGAGATTTGATCTAGAATATTGTTCCATAAGAGTTAATGAAGGAAAGGATTTGAGTAGAAGTGGTTGAAATGCGAATTAGTAATATTGTTGTTGGAGATAGGTTCAGAAAGGATGTTGGCGATTTAACCTCTCTAATTCAGAGTATCAGGGAAGTGGGGCTGTTACATCCTATTGTTGTTTCTGAGAGGGGGGAGTTGATTGCTGGCTTTAGGCGTTTGAGGGCTTTTCAGCTTATGGGTTTGCTGGATATTCCTGTAACTGTTGTTAATCTGAAAGATTTGAGGAAAGGAGAGATCCAGGAGAATCAGGTTAGAAAGAATTTTTCTGTGTCTGAAATGGTTGCTGTTAAGAGAGCCCTAGAGCCAGAAGTCAAAGCTGAAGCTGAAGAGAGAATGAAATCCAAGCTGAAGCAATTTTCTGGTGAGAACACCGTTCAGGAAAATGTCCTTAGCGGACAAACTAGGGATGTTGTGGGTTCTTTTGTTGGTCTTTCAGGAAAGACATTGGAGAAAGCTGAGTTTGTTGTTGATGCAGCTGAACAGCATCCTGATAAATTTGGGAAATTGTTGGAAAAGGTTGATGAGGGAAAGACAAGTATTTCCTATGCTTATCAAACAATTAAGAGAGATAATAGGCATACTGAAACTCCTCTGCTCCCCGTCGACGTATTTGATATAATAATGGCTGATCCTCCCTGGGCTTATGATTTTGGAATCAGAGGAGCCACTGATTCTCACTATTCAGAGATGTCGACGGATCAGATTTGTGATCTTAAAATTCCAGCTGCTGAAAACTGCATCCTGTTTCTATGGGCAACTGCTCCGAAACTCCAGGATGCTCTGAGAGTCATGGAATCGTGGGGTTTCATATATAAAACTCATCTGATCTGGGTTAAAGATAAGATTGGAACAGGCTATTATTTCAGGGCAAAACATGAGTTACTCTTATTGGGCAAAAAGGGAGATGTGCCCTCTCCTATGGATTCAGATAGGCCTGAAAGTGTTTTGTTTGCCCCCAGATTGGATCACAGCCATAAACCACATGAGATGTATGGAATTATTGAAAGAATGTTTCCAAATAGAAAATACCTGGAGCTGTTTGCTAGACAGAAGCAAACTGGCTGGATATCGTGGGGCAATGAAATCACAGAGAATTAATGTTTGGAATATTTCCTGTGAAATCGGAGTAAAAGCTGAGGCTATTGTAAGGGAAAAGCTAGAGAGTTTTATTACAAAAGTAACATTGAAACAATACGATTTCTCTCTTTTTCCTGAAATTCAGAGGGATGGAATTGATCAAATAGGAAATTTGCGGAAAGCCACTTTTGATATCAAAAGTAGATTATGCTATGCCCTGAGATATTCTGATATTCTGATTGAATTGAAAACAGGTTCAAAACTGGGCTGGTTCTACACATCAAAATCAGATTTCATCGCCTATGTTATTTTCAACGAAAGAAAAGAAGATTTGCTGAAAGGATGGTTAATAGCTCTCCAGAATCCTCTTTTCAGAAAGTTTGTTGAAAACAATCTTTCTGTATATCCTCATAAAATCGCAAAATCTGAAAATCAGAAACGATATTGGGAAACTGAAAATATGGCTATTCCAATAGCAGATTTCCCAGCTGGCACATTATTTCAGTTTCTCACTGAAACAGGAAAACATTGGGGAGAAAACCAAATATTACGTTTCTGAGCAGATTAATCATGCTGGATTGTAACAGCCCAGATCCGCACAGCTGCCAGGGTTGCACTCACTTGATCTGTGGCCAGTGCCTGGATATGGTTCATAAAAACTGGCTGAGGCTGGGGATTAAAGATGAAAGGATCTAGGTTGCCAGGCTTAAGATATGCGTGTTGTTGTGATGCTTAACCATACTGTTCTAATGGATGGGGGGAGGATATGTGTGGAAAGTCTATTATACTCCTGGGGGATATGGTTTGAACATTGGGGGATTTATTGATGGAGTGGAAGGTTGAAAAAGAGGATGTGGAGTTTCTTCGTGATGTGGGGAAGATGGAGATCAGCCTAGTTGCTCAGAAGTGGGCTAAAAGGAAAGGCTGGGAGATTGAAAAGGCTGAGGCAAACACTAGGGGCTGGCTGGGCAGGATCAGAGTGAGAGTTTCGAGATGCCAGCATTATGTGAATAACATCAGGGTTCTCCAGAAGCTATCTCCCAGGATCAGGAAATTCACAACTTCTGGCCAGCTCCAGGCGCCAGAAACGGAGGATGAGGAGGAATGAGCTTTATTGAATGGCTTGATGATCTTAGCTGGGCTGTGGGCTGGATTGTTCTTACTGGCTGCCTGATTGGCTGGATTGGCTGGATCATGCTGCTCAAAAAGGGGATGAGGCAGCAGCTCCAGAACGTGATGAGGGAGGAGAAGTGAATGGCTGAGAATGTTACTTATTATCTGAGTTTTCAGGGTTCAGATGGTAAAAACTATCGGGCTCACTTGATTGATAACCTGGGCTGGATTCAACAGAGGTTTGGAATCTGTGAGCTGAGGATCCGAATTGAGGCTCTTGAAACCAAAATCAGGCTCCAGGGGGAGAGGATCCAGGTTTTGGAGCAGCCTATGAGGATGGAGAGGATCCTGAAGGTTTTGAAAGATCAGCCCCAGGGCAGATTAGAAAGATGGATTAGCCACAGGATCCCTGGCCTGGATGTTAATGATCTGTTCAAACTAGAACAGCAGGGAAAAGTAGAGAATTTCGGGAAAGGAAAGATTATTTTGTATCGAATAAAGGAGCAGCCAACATGAGAAACATCAAGTATTTCCATGTTCTCTGTGATGGCACAACTCTGAGGGAGCTGGATGAGGAGGTTTATCTCAGATTGATCAGGGATGAAAGGCTGAAACTGGGCTGGATAGATGAGGAGGGTTTCTACATCGGAGAGGGCAGAGTTTCGAAAGAGATGCTGTTTAGGATCCTGAAATTGGGAGGCTGGTTGCCATGATTCAGGAGGCTGTGTGGAAAATTGATCGTTCAAAATTCCTAATGGAATTTTTCAGGATTTATGTTGATTACGTTCTTGTGCCTATCCTAGTTTGGGCTATTCTCATAAATTACCTGGGCATTGAGTTAATCGGAAATACTTTTTTTGCTGTGTTTCTAGTTTTTGGGATCCTTCGGATCATTAGGCTGCTCCTGAATCCTCCACAATATCAGAAGATAGTAACACCTGATCTGAATGATCTGAAAGGGGAAAAGAGATGGATATCTGAGGGAAAGACATGAGTGAGAAAATTTATAGTGATGATCCAATAGTGCCCTATAAGAGCACTAAAATCAATTCCTCCTATTCTAGGATGGAGATTGATGCTGTTCTGGCTAAATGGGGCATCAAGAAATCAACCTGGAATTGGGAGCCTGAAATCAACAGGATTTATATTGAGTTTCAATATGAGGAGCTGATTGATGGAGTGAGAGTTTCTCCCTGGATCAGAGTGGAGGCTCCTGTGATTTGGGATTCCAAAACTAGGAATAGAGCTGAGGCTGTGCATTGGAACATCAGCCTGAGAGTGATGTATTGGTTCATTAAATCACATCTCGAGGGAGCTTATCTCTGGCAGAGCAATAAAACCACGGCTTTCCTCCCCTATATTGCCACTGGAAAAGAAATTCATCAAACTCTGGCTAAAAAGATGCTGAGGGAAATTGAGAAAATGCCAGCCCTGGAGGGCTCAGTGAAAGGAGATATGGGGAAGATCGTTGATGTTTAAGGCTTTTCTGAATGAGGAGGGAAAGAAGATCTGGGGGTATGTGTTTCCTGAGGGGCTAGTGCCAATTAAGAGCCCTGTGCCACAGCGCGCAAAACTGGGGGCTGAATTTGAGCTCGTTTTTCTTGTGCATTGGAGTGCTCTCACTCAGGAGCAGAGAGAGCTGATCCTGGAGGATTTGCAGAGAAAGTTTGTGGCTGCCAGGGCAGAGGTTGAATCTCAGATCCTCGAGAAAGGCATGCCTCTCAGAGCCAGCCTAGTTGATGCCACTTCTATTCCAGCCAGGTATTTCTGAGAGCTGATGAACATGAATGATGAAGATAGGATCACTCTCACTGAGGCTGCCAGGAGAGCATTGAGGAAACTGTTTGGGAATAAAGACGCTGTGATTGAGATGATGCAGAGGGCTCTCACAGCTGCTGAGATTGCAGATTGGCAAGAGCTGGAAAACCATTCTGTGCTCACTTCTTATGAGATTGATAGGCTGCTGAGTTACATGGAGAAAGCTGGCATTGTGAAAATAACTGCAGGAGGAGTCGCTGGATGAGAGGGGAATTGAATGGGCGCGCGCGAACATCGTAAATATGTGAGGCAAACGATCGCTAGGGCTGATCGTGGCCAGGCATGTTTCACTCCAGATGGCCATCTGGAATCTCTCCGTATTGCAGCTCTTAAAGCACAAACAGGGCTAGATCTAAATAGTGTGCTGCCATGCCCTTTCTGCCTGAATGAGAATACAGCTCAGAAATTCCTAGTTTCAACGAAAAAAGGCATAAGCTCGAGTCGTGCCCAGTGCCCATCCTGTGGAGAGGGCATGCTGTTCAGAACACTCACTCGAAAGTGGACAGCTGAGGTTTATGCAAAATGGGTTTTCGATTATAGCCATAGCGGTTTCTGGAAAAAAATCAATTTCGAAATCTGGAAAGCCAGGCTTTCTGAAAGAGGATGGGCTGAAACCTTTTGGGATGTGTATAAGCAGCTGAAAGCTGAGAATCCCAGGGAGGAAAATATTGAGGATCGCATGAATCGCCTGGGGGAGGAGGCTGCTCAGCAGTGGCAGCAGAATGAGGATGAGGGAAAGGTTCCGGATGCCTAAATGTCCTTATGGAAACCCTTGTTCGATTCCTGGAGGCTGTAAAAAGTGTATGTCTTATGATAAGGAAACAGCTGGCTGCATGAAAGCCTCTGGCTATCATGCCAAGAAAGTTTCCGGCGCCGAAAAATGATTTTAGTGAGTGAGCATTTAAGGGGAGTATCTATGACAAAACCAGAGAAATTCATTCTTGACGTCACAGCTGGCTTTAGAATGATGTGGGTTGATAAGCATCATCCAAACGCAATCTATCTGGATGAAAGGCCAGAATGTGAACCTGATGTTATTGGGGATTTTAGGAATCTGAGACAGTTTCCAGATGAAAGCTTTAAACTGATAGTATTTGATCCGCCCCACTTAATTCAGAATTGCCGTAGTGGAGCCTTAGCGCAAAAATTCGGCATACTCCGGCCGGAGACATGGCAAGATGATCTGAGGAAAGGATTTGCCGAATGTTGGCGCCTTCTTACTCCATACGGTATTCTATTTTTCAAGTGGAGTGAACATGATAGGCCATTGAATGATATTCTGAGGCTGTTTTGTGCCAAACCTTTGATAATCCAGAAATCAGCTGGAGCTAATTCGCGTCATGGCCGGCCTAGTTCAACATTATGGTCCTGTTTTATGAAAATTCCTGAGGCTGTTAAAAAGAATGGTAGAGAATGATGATGCCCTGAAAGTGGGGCTCATTATTGTGGCTCTGTGTTTTGCCAGTGCCCTGGCTGCCTGGGATCCTGAGAGCATCCTGGATGGGGGCAGTGATGTGGCGTCTAAAAGCGTGGGCAATGTGCACATTCTCCTGAATGAGAGCTCTATTGATTGGGGGATCCTTAGACCTGGCAGCAATGAAACTAGGGGGCTCTTAATTACTAACACAGGCGCGCGCGCTGGAGTGCTGAGCCTGGATATCCAATCCTGGGAGCCTCGAGGGGCTGATGAGTTTGTGTTTCTTTCCTGGGATCAGAATGGCTCAGCGATCGGGCCAGGTAAAAGTGTGGCTGCCACTTTTCTCTTGGAGGTTTCTCCATTGATTCAGAACATCACTGATTTCAGCTGTGTGGTTATTGTTGTGGGAGAGGAGTTTTGAGGCACAGGGAGGAAAAAGCTAATTCCCTCTGGATTCATTGTGCCCAGGAAATATGCTGCTATGCAGCCAGCCACGACAATGATCAAAAGGATCAGGAGAGCTGCATAATAATCATTTTTTCCCCAGGGCATGATTCTCCTCTATGCCCTTTTCAGCGTTTAAGGTTTTTCGCCTGTTTGCCCTAGGTTTCTGAGTGAAAGATCCTCCCTCTCCTCCCTGCCTTAATCATACTCCCTGGGATCTGATCTCTGAGATCTTGTGGATTCCAGCCTGGGTTTTCAATCCATAACCTTCGATCGTGGAATCCCTCTTTATGCCAGTCCATGATTTGATCTCATCAGTTGTGATCTTTCTTTCATCTTTCAGAGCTCTCAATTCTGTGATCACAGTCCATCTGAGATGATGTGGAGATTTTGTGGGGAAAACCCTTTTGATTATTCTCCAGGCAGTGCTGGGGCTGAACCTCCAAACTTTCTTTTCTTTCCTGGTTTTCATCCACTGGCTCAAAACTAAATCCATGCCCAGCCAGCTGAGTGGCAGCTCTATCTCTCCTCCCCTGGCTCCATGTTTTTTGGCTGGGATCTTCACATAGATGGAGGAGCCCTCCTGATGGATATCCTCCTTTCGAATCTCGAGAGCCTCTGTTTTCCTGGAGCCGATCAGAGCAGTGATCACAAGATAACTTTTATGAGCCAGGGGATTGGCAAACTTTCCTTTCTCCAGAGCCCCCTCCAGATCTGCCTTAGTGATTGGCTCATCTGGCTTTCCGTACTGATACTTATGTGGATATCTTCTCCTTCCCAGGGAATCTCTGAGGATCTCCTCCTGGATCTGTTTCTTCATGGTTCATCAAACCTTTCCAGCACAAAAAAGGGCTGAACGATTATTACTATTAATTGTGCATTTTCCATATATGTTCTCTCCCTCTCTGTGCCGCGCGATCGATTTTGCCAGGCACTACTATGATATAGTATATATAAAGCAGATAGAGATAAAACCGACACTGCTCAAACACATGGAAACTACATCAGTAGAACAGAACTGAGCTCTGCTGCCAGCTCTGTGCCTCATTGGTGAGCTGGTTCTCATTCACTATGCTGTGAACAGGCTCACAGGCTCTAGGAGAAACACAGGGGGACTGGGCTCTGGCAATAGTTATCAGGGCTGTTCAAATAATTGGGGATTTTCTGCCTCTATGTTTCCCTTTATTCGGTAGAGTTTCCAGCTGCTGATTCTGATGCCCTGGCCTCTGAGAGACACATTCATCTTATTGATGTCCAATTTCCCAGTCTTATTATTCTTTAAACTGGGAATCATTGGTTTGACAATCTGCTCCAGCTGCTCCTCTGTCGGTTTGTTCTGTTCTGGCTTTTTGCTAATTGACTTCTTGTTTCGCGCGCGCTGCGTAGCCCTTATTTTTGGCAGTTTCCTTTCCAGGAATAACACTCTGTCAGTGAGTGCCTCAATCTCCCATCTGAAAGCAAACTGCTGCTGGCCTGGCTTTCTCTCATTGTTTTGAATCATTTTTCTCCAGTTGCAGTTTCGGCAGAGTAGCTGATACTTTTGTTTTGATGCCTCTGGGTTCTGAGTAATCTCCCAATATATGCCTGTTGTCATCCGCCTCTGTTTTCCAATAGGTTCAATATGGTCAACACATAGAACCATTGGATCTTTTTCTCCACAGTTTTGGCATTGGTTTCCCAGAATCAAAAAAGCCTTAATCCTTAAAATCTCTCTGTATTGCTTATGATAACCTGGCCTGTTTCTCATCTTTCCATTTCTTATTTTGAGGGCTTCATGTTGATGTTCTAGAGAACAAAATCTTTTATCAGGTCTTGTTTGTTCAAAGTCTTTTCCACAGTATTCGCATTTAGCCCTGGGGTTTCCTGTATCTGTTTTTAATTGATAACTCATTCTTCCTCAAACCTTTCAGGATGAGCTGCCTCAATTAATCCCTTAATATTGTAGCCTTTCCAAATGCTCAGATGAACTTTGAATTCGTCTCTCAGGAAATATCTCATTTTAGAAACATCCACTTTCCCTTTCGAATTCAACAATTTATCTATGTTGTTCCAAACCATTGTTTCTAACTGTGAATCTGTGAGCTCACTGCTTTCTTTCTGCTGTGCCTGATCTTTTGCCTGTTCATACCTAACTATCTGGGTATCTCTCTTTTTCCTTTCATACTGAGCCCTGAATATCTGGCAACTCTCAATCTTTTTGCAGCCCAGGCAGCTATCCCTGGAGCAGAGCTTAGAATCAAAGAGATGGTAAAAGAGCTCACACATGAATTCCCTGTAAATCTTATCTGTGGCCTGGCTGGGGCTCATTCTATACACATAGGCATGCCCTCTCCCCAAAACATGGATTTGAAACTGGATGAGATAGGACCTGATGGTTTTATCCAGGAGGCTCATGTTGATGATGGGAAAGAATAGGGGATGAATGAGGAATCTCTGGCTCTCCAGTGTGTGAACTAATACTTTCTGGAGCTGCTGATACCAATCTCTCTTTCCAATGGCATAACTGGGCTCATCAAAAACAATGGGTTTCCCCATTCTGAGTTTCAGCAGCAGCTCCATGTAATCTGAGTGAGTGAAAACGATCTGCCTCAGTTGAAACCTCTGTTTCCAGGCGCCTGAGCTGCTCCGATACAGCCCCTCAAAAACTCTGGCTATATCCATTGCTAGATAGCTTTTGCCGATGCCAGGCTCCCCGGTGACACAGATGTTGGTTGCTAGTTTGTTGTTTGTTCTCCATCTGATGTGGTCCTGGAAAATAGGTCTAACAGCCAGCTCACTGGAAACCAGGGTTTGATATCCATTGTAATTCATCACTTGGAGTTTGCCCATCAGCATCCCAGAAAAAGATTGTTCGGTTGTGGTTTAATAGGATGCTGGCAATGGGGCTCTTTAAAGGAGAAAGAGTTAGGAAAGGAGTGACATGATCCCACTGCCAGCATCAAACCTTTCTATCCTCCTGGAGTTTTAATGCTTTCTGGAATCTTCTTCTAGTGTTGTGTTCCAATGTCCTGGGACTCCTCATCAATGGATTCCTCCTCAGGAGATCCCTCGGCCGCCGGGCCTGGAATTCCTGTGGCATTGGCTGGCAAGCCTATCATTATTTCTTTGTCCTTGATCTTTAGGAGCATTTTTTTCCTCATCAGGAGATTGAAAACTGCATGATACATCTCAAAATAATTGAGCTGAACACTTTTGAGCACTGTGGGGATCCCTTTTCTTTTGCAGTAATCCACTGAGGCTTTCACTCCGCAAAATACAGGTCTAACATCCAGATAGGCAGCCTGAGATGCCTTTTTCAATTCGTCATAAAACTCTGGATCCCTCAATTCATCTGGGATCATGGCCACTAGAGCCAGGATGGATTCTCTCAATTCATCAGCAGAATATTTGATATCCTTAATGGTTTTGTTGATGTTCAGAAAGGTATAGAGGAGCAGCACGTTTGTGGGGAGCCTATCCCTCATTGTTAATTTTGCTTCTGGAAACATCTCCATGAGCTCTGAGGGAGCCAGATCTTTCAGGTTAATCTGATCACTCATCTTAATCCTCTACTACTTTCCCCTCAGCGGCAGCTTTCTCTTTCCAATTCCTATCCCACACATTCCTGGCAACTGCATTGGGTTTCTCAGCCTTATCCATCACCTGAACGCCTGATGTGTTTGCCATTGCCTGGAGAATGTGCCTCCTCCCCAGGCCGCCAATGCCCTGGGATCCTGTGAGCCACCATTCAGTGATGTGCCCCCAATATCTGACTCCATCATAAACGTGCCTGTAAGAAAAGTGTGAGAGGGCTGCCAATGTGCCATCTGTGAGCACTGCCATCTTTCTCTCATCAATCCTCATCTGAGATTTGATTTCTGGAGATGTGCCCAGCTGCTCAGCCAGTGCTTTTGCCACAATAACAGAGCCCTCCTCTTTTGTGGTTTGGGGAGGCTGAGGTCTAATACTCGGCATGGGAAAACTGGCGCCTTCCTCTTTCATCACAGCTGCATTTTCATCCCCAGTTTTGGGAGCTGTTTCAGCTGGGATGGGATTCTGGGGCTCTGCTGGAGTGGGGCTCAGGTCATTAGCGCGCGCGCGCTTCTTATCCTCAGCATTTTTCTTTTTGATATAGGCCCTGGCTATTACCTGGTTTGCATCTATCTCATCAGGGTTTGGGATTCCATCAGAATCTAGGGGCTCATCAAGTTTGGAGGGTTTGCTCTCAGTTTCTTGGATCAATGGAGAAGCCTCATGCTGATCTCCAGGAGGAGAGAGCTTTTTCTCATCAGTCTTAACGATGTGCTCAGAGAGTTTGCTCTCAGGTTTTTTATCAGGCACACGCGCGCGCTTTTTCTTCTTTTTGTTTTTCAATGCAGCAGCCCCCTGATGATGCCCAGGATAAACTTCCCTGTTTCTGCTGGAGTGGGAGCTGGAGTGGTTGTGCCAAACCTGATGATCCCTATTGCCTGGAGGAGGAGAGCTATTCCAAACCCAGTGCCTCCAGCCAGGATAGCATTAATGAGAAATCCCTGCATCTGCCCTTTATGCTCCTCCCAGAAAGTTTTTGAGGCTCTCCTATCCTCCTCCTGTTTGATATCCTCCTCACTGATGGATCTCATGCCCTCTGGAGTGAGTGGCGCCTCATCCAGCCCCACAGTTACCTGGATCCTGGATTCCTCCATCATCTTTTTCTGTCGATCGGGAATTGTGCTAAAGAATTCTTCTCCCCACACTGTTCTCACAGCATCTGAAAGAGCTCCCAGTTTCTCATATCTGCCAGCTTTAATCATCCATGTGTATGCTGTGCCCTCAATGCCCAGCCATCTTGTGATCGGTTTCTTTAGGATTCTGCCCACTATGCCAGTGAATCCAGGATGGAGTTTGAAAAATCTCTGGATGGGCATGCCCTTAATCTTTTTGCATTGGATGGAAACGGAGCTTT
>Ga0315296_10001102_pt1 | contig 23795 bp, 25 predicted proteins | sample YL17G14_18_MG_FD_203921 | JGI IMG/M metagenome (GOLD analysis project Ga0315296, IMG submission 203921) | Sediment microbial communities from Yellowstone Lake, YNP, Wyoming, USA - YL17G14_18 | ecosystem: Environmental > Aquatic > Freshwater > Lake > Sediment | place: USA: Wyoming | collected... | reverse complement strand
GGGATTCGCCGGCGCATATAAAGAAGAAAAGAATCTAAAACTATCTGATATTGACGCTATTTCTGAAGTAATGAAAGGCAATTCAGTTAAACCTGAAAAAGAAAGAGGTTATGGCATTTGGACATCTAAAAAGATAATATGCGATCTTTTAAAAGGGGGAGGATTTATTATGATATCAGGTTCTGCTGGTCTGGTTTCCGAAAATAAAAAAGAAAGATTGGTGTCTTTCCCTAATTTTTATTGGCAGGGAGTAATTATCGCTTATAGGATGCCAAGACCAACGGGGGTCCTTGATATTACCCCTTTTTTAGAATAGTATTTATGCTATAATTAAAAATATGAAAAACATTAAAAAAGAAAAGAAAACTTCAATAAATATCGCTAATTTACTGGCGCCAATTATAAGTTCTCGCGACATAATTGATATATTGGAGAAATTCATAAAAAAAACTGACACTCAATCGGTTGAATTGAATTTCATTGACGTAAAATTCATTTCGCGTTCCGCCGCCCACGCTCTATTATTACTGAAAGAGAATCTACTGGCTAAAAAAGCCATATCTTTTGTTAATGTCAATAAAGATGTGGCGGAAATGCTGCGTGCCGTAGCCGCAAATAGGATTGTTCCTAAGTCGCAAAAACCAAAGTTTAATCCGGAAAAAACCAATATAGATTCTTTATTGAAAGAAGCTTTAACTTAAAAATCAAAAAGAAGTTTGAAGCGGCCGGCGCAAAAGTTGACTTAAAGTAGAAATTCTGTTAATATAAAATAGTTTTCAATTAAAAGGTCGAAATCTTGTTAAGGGTATAAAAATAATTTTAAAAAATGAAAAAAATTTTTAGTACTATTCTTAGTTTAGCGATTTTATTTAGTATTTTATCCTTGCCAGTTGCGACCCGAGCGGTTTCCAGCACCTCATCAGTCCAAGAACTGTTTACTTCTCTTCAGGAGCAAATCGCCAGATTAAGGACCCAGATTGCAGAGTTAAGTACTCTATTAGAATCATTAAGACAAGCACAGGGCGAAGTAAAAGAAACGGCAAAAGAGGTTACAGGAACGCTTAAACTTCTAAAACAACTGAGAGTAGGGATGAGTGGGGATGATGTCAGAACATTGCAGGAACTACTGGCAACAGACCACGACGTTTATCCCGAAGGATTAATTACCGGTTATTTTGGCAGATTAACTGAAAGAGCAGTAAAGGCCTTGCAAAAAAAATTATGTCTTGATCAGGTTGGAAATGTGGGACCAAAAACAATGTGGAGAATAAATGAGTTGCTGGAAGAGGGCGCAGGTAAGTCAGGCAAAATCCCGCCAGGACTCTTAACTGCTCCGGGAATCCAGAAGAAACTTTGTGCGACCACAACTCCCGACACTATTGTTCCCGTTATTTCCGATGTTATAGCAACCAGCACCACTGCCACCACAACCCAAATTAAATGGCTTACTAACGAAAAGGCAAACAGCAAAGTATGGTATAGCACTTCAACTCCGGTGGTGGCAACCACCTCAACCGCTACGGCAAGCTCCTCTGTTTACGTTTTGGATCACAGTATTGCGCTTTCTGGTTTAACGGCCAGCACGACTTATTATTATTTAGTTGCTTCAACTGATAAATCGGAGAACACAACAACGTCAGCGGAAAAATTATTTACGACATTGGGTCAGTAAAAGTAAAATAGGTAGGACATATAGACATACAGAGTAGGACATTAAAGGGACTTGACAAAGGTTCCTGGTTTGCTAAATTAAAGCATAAAGGAAAATAGCCACCGTAAAGGATTAGAGGAGGGTAATCTATGCGGACTTATTGTGATATTTCTAATCCTGAAAAAAATTGAAAGAAATAATTGGAACGGTGGTTTTTTGTTTGCAAATTTTCAGCGCAGTTTTTAACTGCGTTTTTTTAATTTGACATTTTCTGAAAGATAAATTAAATTAAGAAAGCCAGTGGAATCCGGGCTTTAGCCCTGAGATTGTCGAAGGGTTAAGGCTTGGACTCCAATACGGGGTTCAAAAAGGAGGAAAAATATAAAAGTCGGCCGGCCGTAATGGGTTAGACGGCAAAAAAATAATAGTCAAAAAATTCATCCCGTTAAATACCCGAATCGCGATGAAGGGTGAAGAAGAGATTTATCTCTTCGACTACCCGAATCGCGATGAAGGGTGAAGAAGAGATTTATCTCTTCGACTAGTTGCGAAAGCAAATTTAACAGGGAAAAGGTCGAAAAAAAATAATTAACAAATAACAATTAACAAAAAACATGAACAAAAAAATATTAATTAGTTTATGCGTAATTGGCGCGGTTGCGGCTATTGTTGTTGGAGGCACTATTGCATACTTCAGCGACACCGAAACCTCAACCGGAAACACCTTCACCGCCGGCAGTTTGGATTTATTGGTTGATAATACTTGTTATTACAATGGAGCTCCTTGTCCAGAACCAACAGATATTGAAACAACCTGGGAATCTACCAATTTAGGGGTTGCTCATAAATTCTTCTATTTCACAGATGTGAAACCAGGAGATTCTGGTGAAGACACCATCAGTTTAACAGTTGATAACGATGCCTGCTTGCAATTAGTTATTGGTGGTCTTGTAGATAATGATAACACTTGTACTGAACCAGAGGGAGTCGCAGAAAACGATGTTACTTGCGGTACTGGCAGTGAACCAGCTGGTGAACTTCAACAGAATGTGTTGTTCACTATGTGGTTAGATCAAGGTGTTACTCCCGGATTTCAAGGACCACAAGATCTTGGAGAGTGTGATAATGACTGGAATAATTTTCCAGAACTATTTGAACCAGTTATAATTTCTGAAGGTCCAATTGATGAAGGTGGAGAAACTTGGGACTTATATCAGTATGGAAATGCTTATTTATTTGCTGATCAGAAAGCCTGTTTTGGTGTTTCTTGGAGAGTTCCATCAACTGTTGGCAATGAAATTCAAAGCGATAGTTTAGTTGGAAATATGACTTTCAACGTTATTCAGCACAGACACAACGAAACCTGCAGTTTCACACAATAATCCTAAGTTAATTTATTGAATGGAGGGAAAATTATAAATTATGAAACGAATACTTATCAGTTTAAGTATTATTGGAGTTGTTGCGGCAGTTGCAACCGGTGTTACGATTGCTTTGTTCAGCGACACTGAAACCAGCGCCGGCAACATTTTCGTTGCAGGCACTATGGATTTGAAGGTAGACCATTTGTTCGCGTCGTATAACGGAAGTCCGTGTACGAAGAATTGTGTAGAGGACACCAATACAAATTTCATTCAAAACGGAAGTTTTGAATTTCCGGAAGTGACGAATGCTGCCAAATGGCAGATATTCCAAACCGGGACTGCTGATTTGGTCTGGACAGTAGAATGGGAATCAACTCAAACAACTTATGTCTATAAGGGTGTCACCTACAATCGGCCAACAGCAAGTTTGGTAGAGTATCATGAAGGCGTGAATGGTTGGCTTTCACAAGAAGGCAACCAGTACGCAGAACTTGACTCTGACTGGTTTGGTCCATCAAGTTCCGTTAGCGGTGAACCGGCATTAGTGAAAATTTGGCAAAATGTGCCGACCACAGCCGGTACGCAATATGATTTGCGTTATTACTTTTCCGCAAGACCAAATAATGGCGGCGGAGGTAATGGAACGGCCGATAATGTGTTAAAAGTTCGTATTAACGGTGTTGAGGCAAATAGCCATACACTGTCTAACAATACGAGCCAAACACAATGGAACGCATATCTCACAACTTTCACTGCCACTGGAGCTACGACCAAAGTAGAATTTGCCGCCAACGGTACTGCTAACTCATTGGGTGTTTTTCTTGACAACGTAAGATTATATCCAATGGTTTGCACCTACCAAATCGTTGGCGGAACTTGTACTCTCTGGCCATTGAAAGATTTGGGAGTAGGTGATTATTACTGGAATTTTGGGCCAGATATGAAACCAGGCGATTGGGGCAAGAATATCATAAGCTTGCACGCTTATGATAACGATGCCTATGCCTGTTTAATCACCCACAATATCGTTGACGCGGAAGATACCGTTGTTGACCCAGAAATAGAAGCAGGCGATACCATTGATTCCGTAGTCGGTGAACTTTCCCAATTCATTACGGTATTTGCTTGGGAAGATACCACGCAAAACAATGAATATGATGAAGGCGAGCCGATAATCACACCGGCAGATACACCGCTTACTGAAGCAATAGGCGTAATATCTCTTGCCAAATCCATTACTAAATTTATTGGAGTTGAGTGGTGTTTTGGAAGCCAAGAATGGAGTCCGGAGGGAGAAGTTGTTTGTAATGGCGCAACAGTGACCGATATCGCCCAGACAGATATAATGAATGCTTACATTACTGCCTATGCCGAACAGCAAAGAAATAACGCCGGATTTGTTTGTCCTGATTTAGATCAGCAACAGCCGTAATACTTAAAATCTTTTAGGTTGTCTTATGGCTCTTTATCCTTGTGCAAGGGTGAGTTTGAATACTCAACATAAGACAACTCATAAAGGTTTTAAGAAATTATTTAATCTGGTAAATGAAAATTTTTAAAATAATTTATTCTATTTTTATAGCGTTTATTGTTTTAGTTGCGCTATTGCTGATTTTTTCCATTTTGCCGATTACAGGGAATTATAAAATAATGACGGTGATTTCGGGCTCAATGCAACCGGCAATAAAAATGGGAAGCGTGGTGATGGTAAAACCTGTTGACAATTACAAAATTGGTGATATAATAACATTTGGACCTTACAGTAGGACAAAAGCGCCAACAACCCACAGAATTTACGATATAAAGGTAGAAGGAGGAGCGCCGGTTTATATTACCAAAGGCGATGTAAATAATGCGCCAGACGCAAGGGAACTGCAGAAAAAAGATATTTTAGGAAAAGTTTTATTTTCAGTGCCGTATGTCGGATACGCCGTTGATTTCGCCAAAAAACCGATGGGATTCGCCTTGATAATTATTGTTCCCGCCGCGATTATAATATTTGACGAAATAAAGAAGATAATAGGAGAAATCAAGAAAAAGAATGCATAAATCATTAATAAAAATTTTATCATTATTGTTAATTGTAGGTCTTAACTGGGCCGGTCTTTCGGCGGTAATTGAGACGATAGCCAACTTTAATGACACAGAGGATTCGCCGCAGAATATATTCGTCGCTTCCACCTTGGATTTTTCTTTGGACTCGCCACCGGATTTCTCACCGGTGATAATGCCTAACGCGACTTCCAGCCGCAATATCAGTTTAACCAATGACGGCATTTTAGGTTTTCAATATACAGTAACAACAACCAATGCTACCGGCACTTTATGCAATTATCTTGATTTAACTGCTAACTTAGAGGGAAGTCCTGTTTATTCAGGAAGTTTGATAGGTTTTAATGCTAATGCCGGCGAATTTTCTACTTCTACTGACGATTGGCAGTTTACAGTAAATTTACCCAGTGATGATCCGGCTTTAGAAAACCAAACCTGCACTTTTGACTTTGTTTTTGATGGCGTCCAAATCGGCGGAGCCGGATTTTATGACCAGGAAATAATCTCAAATACTATTAACAGTGGCGAATGGACAGAACCTGAAATATCAGGATATTCGCCGATTATAGATTCTTATATTAGCGAAGCAAGCCCGAATTCCAATTACGGCGATGATGGCGAACTTAAAGTTCGCTCAAAGAACTGCCCGAATCCGATGGAAAATAGGAGGGCATTCGTTCAATTTGATTTCCATTTCCCAACAGGAACAATCATTAATTCCGCAACGCTGAAATTATATATGAAAGACGCACCATCAGAAGACAGGACATATGAGGCGAGAAGAGTTTTAGCTTATTGGAAAGAAAGAGACCCAGGACCCGGAGATGGAATTGATTGGAATAATCAGCCCGCTGTTGAGGGCGTAACCAATTCCGTTTCGAGTGGCGATACCAATCCAAAATGGCTTGAATGGAATGTAACAAGCGATGTCCAAGGGTTTGTTGATGGAACTTATTCAAATTACGGCTGGCGAATAAGCGACGGTGTTGAAAGCTCCGAAACTCCGTATGAAGCAAAATTCCATTCACGAGAAAGTAACACTGTCGATAAAAGACCTGTTTTGGAAATTACATTTACACCTCCTGAAGTGACTACAGCTTATCCTGTCATTAACGAAGTTTATTATGATGTTGCCTCGGGTAAAGGAGAAGATCCCAAGAACGAATGGGTGGAAATTTATAATCCTACTGATTCAGCAGTTGATATCTCTGGTTGGAAGATTTGCGAAGCAGGTGGTTGCGATACGATTCCATCAACAACGTCGATTCCAGCCAAGGGTTTTGCGGTTGCTTCGGGAAAGAGTTCTACCTGGGAAGATTATTGGACTCTACCTGATGGCGTAATTACAATAGATTTATCAGGCGACAAAATCGGTAGCAATGGCTTGTCTGATGATGGCGACCGAGTAATTCTTAAAAATGCTTCTGACGTGGTGATTGATGCAATGAGTTATGGTGATGATACTTCTCAACTTGATCCTTCGGTTCCCGACGCTGAAAAAGGCAATTCTTTGGCAAGAATTATAAAAGGTTATGATACCGACTCGGCTACTGACTGGATTATTAATGCCACTCCCAATCCCGGAACCAATCCTTCAATTGATGGCGTTGAGACAATAACCTTCACCAATCAAGGAGTAGAATTTTTAGGAAGTGAATTAGCGCCAATTGACGATGGAATATCCAATGATTTGCCGGAAGAAGAAGATTTCGTTGAAGAAGAACCAATTTTAGACGAACAATTAATAATTGAAAATAGCGGAGAGGAATTTGGTGGTGACAACTCATTAACTACAGAAGAATTGATAGAAGAACCAGTGGCAGATGAGTCAGCTACAGAAACCCCCGCTACAGAGGAATCATCCACTGAAACACCAGCTGAACAAACGCCTGTGGCTGAAGAACAACCAGCTGCAACGCCGGAAGAAAATTCTTCAGGCGAGGCGACTACAGAGACAACTGACAGCGGTGAAGCTGTCAGCGATGAGGGAAGTGCCGATTTCGGTGCTGGAGATACCGGTAGCACAAGTGGCGCTACAGAAAGCGTTGACACAGGAGTTACTGGAGAAAGTATAGCCCAATAAATTAGAAATTATGAATAAAGCATTAAAAACAATTTTAATAGTTTCAATCGCGATTTTTGGCGCAGGGTTTTTATCAATTGATTCCGTTCAAGCTCAACCGCCTGATAATTTAGTTGTCCAATTTGAACGGACTCCTTCTTTATTTGATGAAGCAAATTTTCTTCCAGGTGAAAGTGTAACGCGATATGCCGATGTAACTAATAATTCCGGTGAAACTAAAAAAATAGGTTTAGAAATAATAAACAATTCTTCATGTTCGGGAACTTGCTTATCTGATGTATTAGATTTGGTTATTAGTGAGAATGGAAATCCCTTACCTTTATATTCTGATTCTCTGACTAATTTTTATGGAGCTGGAGAAAAAGTTCTTTCTGATTTAAATACCGGAACAACAACAAAATATTATTTTTCAATGACTTTTAATCCTGGTGCTGGAAATATTTACCAAGATACAAGTGTTAATTTTAACATTAGAATAGGATTTTTTGGTGAAGAATCAATCGGAGAGGAAATACCGCTTGGCGGTGTAGATGGTGGTGGAGTTTTTATAGCTGGACTTGAGATTAGTGATGAAAGAGTTTCTGATGTCGGAACTAGTAGCGTAACTATCGTTTGGGATACTAATAAAGAAGCTACCAGCCGGGTAATTTACTCTGCTTTTGACGAGTCGCGCAGTTTTGATCCAAATTTACCGCCGAATTACGGTTACCGCCATTCCAATACGGAAAATCCGGCCAAAATCATTTTTCACTCAATGACCATTACCGGGTTGAAGCCGGCAACCACTTATTATTTCCGTTGCGTTTCCCATACCTCTCCGGATGAGGCAATAAGCACACAACTTAGTTTTACTACAAAAGGGGTGGCCGGAGCGGCTGAAGAAATAGTTCCTTTATTGCCCGAAGCGCCTCCTTTAGGCAAAGAAGAGGGGATTGAACCAGAAGTGGAGGGAGAATCTATTGAAGAAGATAAAGAAGGGATTGTCGAAGAAACAACAATAGGAGAAGATAAGGATTTGGATAAATTTTTAGCAACAGCCGGCGCCTGTATGGCTGCGGGAAATCTCTGCTGGCTGTTTTTCGCCGTTATAATTATTCTGACTGTTTTATATCTATTATCCAGAGATAAAAAAGAAAAAGAGATAAAAAAGAAAGATTTGATATTCCTGTTAATTATAATTTTGTTGATTATCTTATACTGTATCTTTTGCTGCTCTTGCTGCTGGATTTTAATCCTTGTTATATCTTTATTATTTATTTTGTTTGCATTTTTAAATATTTATCTGACAAAGAGTCAGTCCGTTTAAAAGTTCATTAACAAAATTATTATAAGGAGGTTAAGGATATGAAAAGATGCCTATTCTTTTCGGTTGTTTTTATTCTTTTTGCTTTTTATTTTTTTTGCTTTTTTCTTTTTTTCTCGCAATATAAAGTTGGAGCGGTAATTGGAGAAAGCATGACGCCAACCATATCAGAAGAAAAATGAGAGAGCGCGAAAACTAAGTTTCCGCGCTCTTTGAAAAAGAAATGAAAATAGGTGTCAACTCTATTTTTATTTTATTGAGGCAGATGGCGGAAAAGTGGAATTAAAATAAGATAATTTTTGAATTTTTAAAAAATCAAGCCCGTAAGGGTTTGTTTTTTTTGAGAAGCTCTTTGGAAATAAAAAACAGCTTCGAAAAGCTGGGTTGTAATCAGAAAGAAAGAGACAACTTATTATTTCTTTAAAAATTTAATAAATTCTTCCGGAGAAATTTCTATATCGTTAAGAATTTCTTTGAATGTGCCTCGAGGAATATCTTTCCCAAAATGAATAGGAATTGTGGTTCTCCTTCCGTCGGGGTGTTTAAACTGAGCATGACTGCCGACTTGATGATGTTTATAGAATCCTATTTTGTTTAAAACTCTAACCAATTCTTTGGCTTTTAAAACAGGTAACTTCGGCATAAAAAATTTAGCGCTTTAAAGCAAGTTCTTTTTCGGTAAAGGTCTGCACAAGCTCAAGAGCATCTTCTTCTATCGGAATAGATTCGCCATCTTTCAGAAGTCCCTGAATATGACATTTAATTGCCTCTTTCAAATTTTTCTTTGTTTTTTCTAAAGTTTCACCCCAGGTATGACAACCGGGTAATGAAGGAACATATCCGTGAAAAGTATTATTTTCATCAGGTTCAATAATAACTCGGAAAGTATAAATGCGCATATTTATTAGCAATAATTTAATTAAATAATCTATCTAGTTATAATTTATCATTTTAGAAATCTTTGTCAAGAAAAAAAATGGAGTTTCAGATTTTCACCTACAAAGGAGCGCGAAAACTAAGTTTCCGCAAATCCTCTTGACTAATTTTTTTATCCTGCTATAATGGCAATAGATCATTGTATATTGCTCATTTTTGTTTTTTGCTCATTAAAAAAAGAAAGGGGAAAAACTGTATGGATTAAAAATTTTTTTGTTTTTAGGTAGAAAAAGTAAAAATTTTTGGAGAAGGGAGAAAAGATGATAGATTTCTTTAAACAGTTGATAAATGGGAATTTACCAGAAGGCTTTAGTCTGATAAGGAGCGAGAAATATTTTTATTTATATCGCACCAATCCGACAAAAGAACAAATTGTAGCGTTTAACAACCGTGATGCAAATAGCGAAGTAGTTGAAAAAAGATTAAAAAAGATATTTGTGAGATTTGGATACCGTCTAAACAAAAAAACAAAAAAGTGGGAACACTAGAGTTGGAAAGGATTTTATAAGAGTTAAAATTATAGCCAGGATTATTCAAAAATCCTGGCTCTTTAATTTTGACTTTTTATTTTCTCTGTTTTGAAGAGGTGCTTTTCTATTTGCAAAAATTTTATTTCTATGTTAATTTAACGACATAATCTGAATCTTTAAAAATTTAATAATTGAAATTGAAAAGGAGGTGTAAGTAATGGGCAGGAGGCAATTAGAAATTAGCCATTCTGGTTTGGACATGTATCTTGACTGTGCTCGTAAATGGTATTATGCTCATCATCCCAAAATACCTAAAAAAACCGATTATCCCGGGCTTTGCGGTCTAGAGATTCACAGACATATAGCTCAATTTTACCGGCCAACCCGAGAGCCAAGAGCTTTCTATTTTAAGTATAAAATATCAGCCATTAAGACCTGGTTTAAGCGTTGGCAGAGAGCCCTGGAGGAAGCTGAACTTCGGAAGACACTCATTTTACCTGATGAAAACAAAGCTAAGAAATATGGTCGAATTGGAGCTATTTGTATTGCTAATTATTGGAATGCTAATTTAAAGACACTCCGACCTCTTCAGGTTGAGAAACATTACAGAACCAGATTAGATAACGGAGTTTTCTTGGTAGGAGTTTTTGATCAGGTTCGTCAGGTATCTTTGGATTGGATTAAACATCACCGGTCGGAAATTGTTAGAAATGGGAAATTAATTGATGGCTATGAAAATGTAGTTATTGTTGACTTAAAAACAGGTTATCTTAGTTATGATTACCGTCAGTTTAAAGAAAACCCATCTTTAATGAAAAGAATTCGGTTGCAGTACGAACTGCATGAGAATTTACAAACAACTTTATATACCTTTCTTTATGAGAAAACTACTGGGAAAAAACCTGTCGGATTTATTTGGTATCACTTGAGGAGCAATAAATCATTTTTTACCTATCGCGAAGAGCGTGACTATTCTGTTCTTCTAGATAATATTGAATATTATCTAGAAAATATTAAAGCCCAGTTGTTTCCTAAACATATTGGTTATAACTGTAGGGTCTGTGATTATTTAGAAGTTTGCCGGGAAGACAGATATTTCTTACTTGTTGAACCCGAAGAATTATTAGAGGATCTGGATGAAGTAGGAATTGTTCCTAATCTTGTTAAGAAAGATTCCTGCCGCCAATTGAAATTGAAATTTAAGATACCCAGAAAAAAAGCTAAAAAATTGGTTATCTATCCAAAAGAAGAAGAGCCAATTATCCTACGGAATCTGCCTTGGGATGAAAAAAAGTCGGAGCTTTGAGGCGCCGGCTTTTCTCTTTTTTTCTCATGGTTTGTTTGCATTTTTAAATATTTATCTGATAAAGAGTTAGTCCGTTCAAGAGCCAGATTGTTTTGCCGTCTTCGGATACGGAAAAATCAAGCAGATTATCAAATTTTTCGCTTTGGTATTGCCCGATAATTTGGCCGGATTTGTCTAAAATAACTACTCTTTTTTGAACCGGCTCTAAAAGATAAAGGTAGGGATGTTGGGAAGAAGTGAAAATTTTTGAGAAAGTTTTTGGATAAGGGAAAATATCCAAATCTATGGTTTCTTGAAGCTTGCCGGCATGATATCTTTCAATTGCGTTTTCCTTGGTTAAAATCCAGATTGAACCGTCCACTGCCATTGATTTGAAATCAAGGGCAGTGGATGGTTCCGGCGACAGCCAGGATTCAGGAGTTCCCCAGGGCGAAGAAAATAAATTTTCTTCTTCCCCCTTCGCTGTTGCTCGGGAATTTGATTCAGAAATAAAAGGATATCTGACAATTTGACCGTTTTTAGCATCTAAAAAGTATAGATGTGACCGGTAAGAAGCAAAACTCGTGAAATCAAAAGCTGAAGAAAGCTCTTCAAGATAGATTGTTTCGCTGAATTGATTTTCTTTAAGAATTATTATTTGGTTTGGCTTTGAGAAAAATATAACCGAATCTGAGAGGGGAGCGGCCAAACTGAATTTTTTATTTATTTCAATTTCGCCAATTTCTCCTTGGTTAGGAAGCTCGGAGCTTAACTTAAATATGTTTTCTGAATAAGGCGTGAAAAAGTAGATTTCGTCCTTAAAAGAAATTAATCTTTGGGGAATAAATTCTTTTGCTTTGAATTCAAAGATGGGTTTTGGTTCTGAAATTTCTACAAGTTTATTTAATTGATAAAGGTTTTTTGAAACAGCGTTTTTCAAATCCAAAACCTGGTTGGCAATGATTGGAGGAAGCGAGGAAGAAATGTTAACTAAAGGAGAAATTTCATCCCAGACCTCCTTGTACAATATGTTGGCATTTTTTTTAGCCGGGGGATTGTATTCGGCTAAAATTAAGTAAGATTCTGCTTGATTTATTTTTTCTTGGATTTGGCTTATTTGGTTTTGATAAGTTTTTATCTTTTTTTCTTCTCTTTTTTCAAAAAGGAAAAAGCCCAGAGCCAAAAGCAGAATTAAAACCAAAACAGGGATTATTTTCTTTTTTAATCCAGCGGAGAATTTATAGGAAATTCGCAGCCTTATTTTCGGCAACCTTATTTTCGGGAAGCTGATTTTCGGTACTGGAATTTTTGGTTTGGGGATTTGAATTTTTTTAATTAATTTAACAAGGGGGGCGAAGAGATAAATCTCTTCTTTGCCTTCGCTTTTACGAATAAAAGCTCGGCGATTAAAGACTTCTTTAAGCGAAAAGATTTTTAGAACTTTTCTTTCGGTAAGCGTTTCTTTTTCTTTCATTGCCGTTTCTTTGCTTAAAACCATTAACAAGCAGATTCCCGAAATCTTCGTTAATTGTTCTTTTTTACCGTTTAAAACATCTTTGAATTTTTTTATTCCTTCCGGAGAGAGGTCGGAGGGCGAAGAAAGTAACCTTTCTTCTTTCCCCTTCGCTGTCGCTCGGGACACCGATTTTCTGGCAAATTCATTTAATAAATTTTCTTTTAAAAAGGCATCGTAAGCCTCTTTGCTTAAGACCAGAATAATATCATTTTCCGCCAGTTTGCCGGAAACAATATTGCCGAATATTTTTAAAGGATAGGGCTCAATGTCTTCAAGTTTTAATTTCTGGTCAATGTCAATGAGCTGTCCTTTTCTTATCAAAAAAAGTTTTAAATCTCCGATTTTGGTAAAGTTCAATTCAAAATCTTTTAGAGAAATTACGGCAAAACTTAAATTTCCCAGCCAGCTGACATCTCCCTGCTTGGCGATTTTTTCCAGGTATTCGTTGGCTATTCTGAGAGTGTCTTTGAGCGATTTTTCGGGGGAAACGGAAACTGCTTTGTAATATTTTTCTTTTATTTTTTGGGCCAAGACGTCTAAAAATCTGATGTTTTTGGGCAAGACATTCTTTAAAAGGCCGACCATATACAAATCGCCCATTCTTTTTTCGTAAATGTTTTTCGGCTCAAAGCAAAAACTATCAAAAATCAAATCGTCTTTTCCGGCAGCAAGCCTGTTTTGTTTCGGCGGATTAAAATGAAACTCAAAAACCTGAGGCATACCCAGTTATTTTCATTTTAAGATTTTCCCTGAAAAATACAAATGATGTCTAGGTTTGGAGGCAATTAACAAAGACTATAAAATTAAAGGAGAGAGCGAAGAAAATAGATTTTCTTCTTCCGCCGAGCGTAGCGAGGCGGGAGATGAACGAAGTTCAGCGACCCCCTTCGCTGTTGCTCTGGAGAGTAATTTAAAAAATAAAAAACAGCAAAAATTGCTGTTGAAAACATTGATAAGAGGAGATATTATTTAGTTTTCGCTTCAAGCATGCTGACTCTTTTTTCCAGAACAACAAATTCGTCGCGGCCGACTTTTTGCTTTAAATCGTTTTTGATAAATTCAATGTCAAGCTTGATTATTTCAATATCGTCTTTAATATGATGCACATCGTCCTTTATAACAGTAATGTCTTCAGAATTTGCAACTACTTGCTCAGCAACACCAGCAATTTTATCTTCCAATCTTTCCGCAACAACGTCAAAATGCCGCTTAGTTTCTTCTTTATATTCAGTTAGAATTTCTTTAATATCTTCAGCCATGTTTCTAGTTTTATCTTAACAATTTGAAAATTCGTGTCAAGCATACCTCATATTCTAGCAAAGCTGGGTGTATCATATCATATGAATCAGTACATATAGTTGACTTTTTGTTGTTTTATTTGTATAATAAAGACGAAATGCCTGAGAAAATTTTTTGCAAACTAAAATTAATATTTATTCCTTGCCAGAGCAATAAATACCGACCCAAGTTTTTAGGGGGCAAATTTTTGTTTTATTATGCCGTTGTTTTATTGCTCTTAAAGCTGGTTATTATACCTTTTTTCCTTTGTTTTCCTAAAACTATTTTTTTTGCCGACCTGACAAAAACTAATTTAATTGAACTCGCCAACACGACGCGGGAATATTTTGGCTTCCAACCATTAAAAGAAAATCCGGTATTAAACGAAGCGGCCTACTTAAAAGCAAAAGATATGATTGAAAAGGGCTATTTTAGCCACTATAGTCCCGAAGGAATTACTCCCTGGTATTGGCTGGAAAAAAGTGGCTATAATTACCAGTCGGCCGGAGAAAATTTAGCCATCGGCTTTTTGGATTCGGAACAAGTTCATCAGGCCTGGATGGATTCATTGTTACATAAGAAAAATATCTTAAATCCGAATTATCAAGAAATCGGAATTGCGGTTTTAAGAGATAATTTTCAGGGGAACGAAACCACTTTGGTTGTTCAATTTTTTGGAACTCAAAAAGCAACAATTTTAGAAGAAAAAGCGTTGCCGGGCGAAGAAAATAGATTTTCTTCTTCCCCCTTCGCTGTTACTCGGGAGCCCGAGGTTTCAACAAAAGAAGAAACGCCGGAAATTCCGGTTATTATGGAAGAGGAGGAAAAAGAAGTGATTTCTGCGGCTACCGAAGAAGTATTTGAAAAAACTCCTGCTTTTCTTTTCTTTCAATTTATGACCAGCGATTATTATAACCTGATTCAAAGAATTATTTACGGCTCTCTGATTTTTATTATTCTTTCTTTGTTCGTTACCGTCTTTTGCGACATTTTTATCTATCACAAATTTGAAATTCAATACAAAGACATTGTTTTTAAAACAATCGGCTTTTCGGCTTTGTGGTTTGTTTTGCTCTTTTTGGATAAATTGATAATAATTCAAATAATTGCTCATAATTTTAGGATTGACTAATATGGAAATTAAAAAACTTTGGAAGGTTTTTATTATTTTGTTTTTGATAATCTTTGTAATTTTTAATTGGAATGAGGTTTCTTGGATTTTTAATTATAGGGCGGTTTCGGGCTTATTGTCCGATTTTTTCAAAGGAAGCGATAAAGAAATACAAAAAGATGACCGGCATGATTACTACGAAGGCGAAGAGGATAAATCCTCTTCTTCATCCTTCGCTACGGCTCGGGTAAAAGAGGACAGTTTAGAGATTCCTAAAATTGAAGTTTCAGCTCCTCTAATTTTTGTTGAAGATAGAGATAAAGTATATAAAACTTTAGACAATGGGGTAGTCCATTACCCAGATTCAGTTCTGCCGGGGGAAAAAGGACAAACCATAATTTTGGGCCACAGCGCTCCTCCTAATTGGCCAGATATAAAATATGACGATGTTTTTAGCCGTCTTAACGAATTAGAAGAAGGAGATGAGGTTTTTGTTTATTTTGACCATCGGGAATATGTTTATTCGGTGATAAAAAAGATTTTTTTAGAGAAAGGAGAAGAGATTCCCGAGAATGCCTTGACAAATTCTGATAATATGTTAGTATTAATCAGTTGTTGGCCGCCCGGCAAAGACATCAGAAGAATTGCCGTGGAGTCAGCAATAATAAAATAAAAGGAGGAAAAAGTTTTGTTTTTTTAAAATTTAAAAAGAAAAGGAGAGAAAGAAATGAAAAAGATATTGCTAGTACTGATTGTCTTAATTACTGCTACATTATTTCTGACCGGTTGCAACATATGTTGTCCTACTTGTCCGCAAGAAGAATGGACCGTAGAAATAACAGGACAAAAGCCCTATTGTGTAGAGGAAGAGGGGGAACAGAAAGGATTTTTGGCGGATATGAGAAATATTGCTCCTCTTGCTTATCATAGGTATTCAGCAGAACCAATTTCTAAATTTACATCTCTTAAAACTGCACAAAAGGTAATTGATACCTTGGAAGGGAAGGATATAGTAAATGAATTCCTTTCGTTCCCAGGGTGCGAAAATCTACCATTTGGAGTTATCAAACATTATGACGGTAGCGAAGAATATATAGTTGCAGTTATTAACGAGGAGGATAAAGTTGAATTCTATGTTTTGAACGAGAATTCAACTTTAGTAAAAATTTTCGCAGACGATACGATAGCCGAAATTGATTTTTACTAGAGTTTACTTGTACTAATTTGGCACAAAAAAAGAGGCAGTTTACCAAAAATTGTCTCTTTTAATTTTACCCTTGACATATTTAAAGAGATAATCTATAATACAACTATTATGAATAAATTAAAACAAAATAAATTTAATATGAAATTAAACAAAAAACTCTTTCCAATTCTTTTGGCTGGTTTTCTTTTGGTAGGACCAGCTATCGCCTTAACTGTTTCGGCTGTTTGCAGTCCCACCTGCGCTGACGAATGCGCTTATATTGGTCAGCGTCAGGAGTCAGGGGACTCATATAGAATCTGCGGTAATTATGACTCTGATTGCTGTTATGAATGGTCTCAGTGGTATACAAATACACCTACCTGTAATCCCACCTGCGCTGACGAATGTTCTTATATCGGTCAGAAGAAATGTTCTGACTTTACTCACACTCAAACCTGTGGCAATTATGATTCTGACTGCTGCTTTGAATGGTCATCTCCTCAAAGTTGTGGAAGCGGCCAGGTTTGTCAGAGTGGAACTTGTGTTACTCAAGAAGTAAACGATCCTGTAACCGGCTCTCTTACTGTTTCTTCCTATTCGGTTTGTCGCGGTCAGAATATTTCAGTTACTTTAACAGGCCAGGATGATAACGGTATGGTCCAATTAAAATTGATGGTCAACGATGGAGCAGACACTTATACTTTTGATTGTTCCGGTGCTCAAGATTGTTCCCATACCTGGAGCATTACTAAATCGATAGCTGGCACTTATAAATTAACCGCCAAATTTTTTGGGGAAAAACCCGACGGAACAAGCGAAGTTTATAGTATAGATAATATTTATATTGAGTTCAAAGAATGTCTTCCTAACGTTGATATTAAAGCCAACAATTCCGACGGTCCAATCAGCATTTCATACAATAGTGCTGCCACTTTGACCTGGACCTCAACCAATGCCAATTCCTGTACTGCTTCGGGTGCCTGGTCAGGAACAAAATCAACTTCGGGCTCAGAATCAAGCGGAAACTTAACTTCTTCAAAAACTTATACAATTACCTGCACGGGTTCTGGCGGTTCGGCTTCGGATTCCGTCACGGTCAATGTTTCTCAAAACCATCCGCCAACTGCCAATGCCGGTCCTGACAAAGAAGTTTATGAAACCGAATCAGTGATTTTGGAAGGTTCCGGTTCCGACCCTGATGGAGATTCAATAACTTATCACTGGACCTGTAATGGAGGAACTTTATTCGACCAAAATGTTGCCCAACCAATATTTTATGCCCCCATTGTTTCGGGAAATACCACTTTTATTTGCACGTTAACCGTTACCGATAGTTATGGAGCTAGCGCTTCTGATTCCATGAATGTTTTGGTAAAAGAACATCATTGTTTAACCCTTTCCGTTTCACTCTCTGCCAATCCCAATTCCGGATGTTCTCCGTTAAATAACGTTGATTTAACTGCCGAGGTCTCGGGAACTGCCAGCGGAGAAATTACTTACTTCTTTGATTGTACAAATGATGGAAGTTGGGAAAAAACAATCACCTCAGGCAATACTATTTATACGGCTTCCGACCTCTGTAATTATTCTTCGGCCGGAAATTATACGGCTAAAGTCAGGGTTCAAAGAGAGGGATTGTCAGCTGAAAATACAACTCAAATTGCTGTTCAAAGTTGTTGTACTGCAGCCACCGTTAATATTAAAGCCAACAATTCCGACGGGCCAATCACCATTTCATACAATAGCGCAGCCAATTTGAGCTGGACTTCTCAAAATGCCGATTCTTGCACTGCTTCGGGCGCCTGGTCGGGAACAAAATCAATTTCAGGTTCTGAATCAAGCGGAAACTTAACTTCGGCAAAAAGTTATACCATTACATGTTCAAATAGCTGCGGTCAGGCGGCTGATACGGTAACTGTTTACATCGAATCTCAACCAAATCTTTCCGTTTCACTCTCTGCCAATCCCAATTCCGGATGTTCTCCGTTAAATGATGTTGATTTAACTGCTCAGGTCTCGGGAACTGCGGCTGATTCTATTACTTATTATTTTGATTGTAGAAATGACGGAAGCTGGGACAAAATATATACAACCTGGAGCGATTCTTATACTGCTTATAACCTTTGTTCCTATTCTTCAATAGGCACTTATACTGCTAAAGTAAGAGTTGAAAAAGGAGAATTAACTGTTGAAGATACGGTTTCGATTAATAGTTATAGTTGTAATACTTATACTCCCACCGTCAACATCAAAGCCAATGGTTCCAACGGTCCGATTACCATTCCTTATAATAGTTCGGCCGATTTAACCTGGACTTCAGAAAATGCTGATTCCTGCTATGCTTCCAATGCCTGGTCAGGAACAAAATCTATTTCCGGTTCCCGATCAACCGGCAATCTGACTTCTTCAAGAACATATACTATTACCTGCAGCGGGTCGGACGGTTCAGCTTCGGACTCGGTTACGGTAAATGTTGAGAGCCAGGTTTCTACTGATTTTTCAATTTATAAAACGGTTAGAAGTCTTTCCAGAGGAACAGCTTTTTCTGACTTGATTTATGCCAATCCGAAAGAAATGCTTACTTTTGGAATAGGAATAAAAGCAGGAAACGATCCTCTTTACAATCTGGTTGTAAAAGACTTTTTGCCAAGTGGAATAATTTATCAAGGTGATTTAAGAGTTGATGATATATTGACCACGGGAGATATCTTTGCCGGTCTTAATATTGGCAATTTAGCGGCCGGTCAAGAAAGGAGAATTACTTTTAGAGGAGATGTGGCCGGAGCAGAAAGCTTTAGTTTCGGTCAAACCGAGCTAACCAACACCGCTTCAGTTTCCAGCGGCGTAGATTCTCGTTCGGATACCGCTAAAGTTGTTGTCACAAGGGCAGCAGTGGCCGGAGCTGCCACCGATGTTTCCACCGGTTTGACGAATAATATCTTTTTTGACTCATTTTTATTACCCCTGATGATAACCTTATTGATTATTTGGTTTTTCAAATCCCGTATTATTAAATTTGAAGAGTGGCTGGATTTAAGAAAGAAAGAATACCAGATTTATAAATCAAAGAAAATTCTTCAAATTAAAGTTGCCAAAATTAAGGTTCAAGAATTATTTCAGAAAATTATATAAAGGCGAAGAGAGACATGATTATGGAATTCTAAAAGAGAGCGTTTATTGCTCTCTTTTAGTTTGCGAATATTGTAAAAATTTGCTATTTTTATCTAAACGGGCAATTAGCTCAGTGGTTAGAGCACTGCATTCACATTGCAGGGGTCGCAGGTTCAAATCCTGCATTGCCCACCAAAACCATACTTTCTGATTTTTTCCCGACCAATTCGGCGGCGCTTTGCGCCGCCTGTAATTTTTTTTGCTATTTTTAATTTTTGGTGTAGCATCAAATATAAGTAAGGTCGCGTAAAAAATAATTAACTAATTTTTAAGAACAAAAATATGCAAATCGCACAAAGCAAAACAAGAGAACAATTCCCGCTGAGTTACAAAAAGATTATTAAAAAGACAATAGCAAGTACTATTACCATTACAATTTTGTTGCTCGTTGTCTGGGGATTTTTAGCCCTTATGATTAACTCGATTGGCCAAGGGGCAATCAGTTGGTTGGGAATGGCGACATTTGGGATTTTTGGATTTCTATTTATCCTGATTTTACTAATCTACCTTTATCAGTGTTGGTACTTCGCCTTTTATTTTTATGACTTGACCACCGATTTCATTCAAATTAAAAAAGGGCCAATTACACCACGAGAAATTACAATCCCATACGAGCGTATCCAAGATGTTTATGTTGACCAAGATTTGTTAGATAGAATTTTTGGTTTGTATGATGTTCACTTGTCGAGCGCCACCATTTCGTCTGGAATGGAAGCGCACATTGATGGAGTTGAAAAACAGGCCGCGGAGGGACTACGTAATATTCTTCTTCAAACAGTTCAACAAAGAATCAGTAAAAACAGAAGTACGAATGTTGCTACAAATAGTAATCCAATAAATTAAAAATCTATGAATGGAATTATTACAGAAAAAGATTATCCTGTTCAAGGGTTATGGGTTTTTAAATCCATACGGGGCTTTCTTCTAACACTGATTATTTTAGTGCTATTTTTTCTTATTTCTAATTCTTATGAAAATCTTTTTTCGAGTAAAAACGTGATGTTAAATTTCTATCTCGTTATAATAATTGCTTCCGTAATTTTTCATTTCATCGTTACGATTTTAAAAAGAGCAAATTTTCATTATTCTATTGAGGAAAAATTTTTAACCTTGAAACAAGGTATTCTATCAAAACAACAGCGATATATTCCGTATGGAGTTATCCAGAATCTTTTTATAAAACAAGACTTGTTTGATAGGATTTTCGGACTCGCTTCTTTGACGATTGAAAATGCTTCACAAGGAGCCGGAGCCTTAGCTGTACCACAAAAACAAAAAGTTTTTGGAATGAGGATGAGTACTCGGCGAGGACAACAAATGGAAATGGTTGGATTTTCTGGAAACGCGGTTAGCATCCCCGGACTTACAAAACAAAATGCTGAAACTTTAAAAGAAATTGTTTTGCAAAAAATGAAAGAAAATCCGATTGAAGATAGTCAATCTGGGTTATAAAATTCTTTGGGTGGCGCGGGAATTCATTTTCCCCACACCCCTTTTCCTTCCCGCCCTGCCCGAGCGTTAGGATTTTTCTCAAAATAGGTTCGACTATTATTAATTATTGCCCACAGATATTATAGTTGTTTCTCTTTCTTAAGCCATTTCTATCCTACTTGACAGGGATAGCTTATTTTGTTATAATATAGATGGAAGGAAAAAGAAAGAAATTCCTTCTCGGATAGTCCTTCTTGGTTTCTAAAAGAGTTTACTTTTTAATGGAACCGGACTCAAGTAATCTTGAGAAATAGGATTATTCATAGCACCTTAAAAAAAATAAAAGGGATAAAAAAAATAATTTGAAAGGAGAAAAAAGAAAGAATGAAAAGATGTGTTGTTTTATTACTATTTTTATTGCTATTATTGCTAGTTGTTGGCTGTTCGGCGAAAAATGAATCTGTATCTCAAAAAAATGATTCTATATCCCATTATCAAGGATATGGAATTGAGACTCAGAGGAATGATGATAAACTTACTGTCAAAACAGGCAGTAGTGAGTGGAGCGTGAAAGTTTTACCAAAAGAATTGAGTTTAGAACAAGAATTCGCATTAGAAACATGGGAATATATACTAAATGTCCCTGCTCCTGTTTCTGATCCTGTTTCTGAAAGAAAAAAATATATAGAAGAAAAAAATAAGGCAAAAGCAATAATTGAATCCCTTGTCGAAAGACTAGCGGCAGGAATAAAAACAGGGCAGAAAGACTTCAAAGATGTTCCCATCGGGTTTAAGGATGCGGAAAAGGCTTTAAACATATTATGGGAAACGTCTTTTATTGCCGCTGATAGATTCGGCGGCAACCGGGATGGATATTGTTCCAACCCAGAGATATATAAACTAAGAATGTCTTTGCAGTCCCAGGTTGTCGCTATGATGACAAAAACATATATTGAATAATTTTTATCCCTTTTAAGCAAAAACAGAGACCTCGGTCTCTGTTTTTTTGTTCTGATCTATGGTAAAATATAATTGTGGAACTAATTCCTAAATTTCTAAAAAAATATTTTTGGGATGTAGATTTTTCAAAGTTAGATAAAAAAAATTACTCTCAATTTATTATTGAGAGAATTTTAGAATATGGTGATGAAAGAGCAATAAAGTGGATGAGAGAAAACTTCAAATTAAATCAGATCAAAAATGTTCTTCAGCAATCTAAGAATCTTTCCCGCAAAAGTGCCAATTTTTGGCGCTTTATTTTTAGTCTAAATAAAAATAAGATTTTATGTCTCAGAAAATCCTTTCAAGAAAAACAAAAATTAATCTGGAAATATTAAGAAAGTCGGGGATACTGCGAGATTTCTATCTTGCTGGTGGTACCGGGGTGGCTTTACAATTGAAGCATCGTCTCTCGTTAGACCTAGATTTTTTTACCGAAAAGAATATTGATATTAAAATCTTAGTTCAGAAAATTAAAAAATTAGGTAGATTTTCAATCGAAAAAGAAGCCCAAAACTCTTTAATCGGCATCTTTCAAGGAACAAGGATAACTTTTCTAAAATATGATTATCCCTGCCTTTTCCCGTTTAAAGATTTTGAAGGAATTAAAGTAGCCGACTTAAGAGACATTGGCTGTATGAAAATTTCGGCGATTTCTTCTCGGGGAATAAAAAAAGATTTTATCGACCTCTTTTTTATTTGCCAAGAAATAATATTACTCAAAAGTCTTCTAAGGTTATTTGAAAAGAAATATGAAAGTGTTGATTATAATATGATTCACATTCTGAAGAGCCTCGTTTATTTCGAAGATGCCGAAAAAGATCCTATGCCAAAAATGATAATTCCCGTCTCTTGGAAAGAAGTGAAAAGTTTTTCAAAAGAAGAAATTAAAAAAATTAAACGATAACGACCATATTGGAGCAAATTCCTTAAATGTTTTTCAGAAAAAAAATAGAGCGAAAAAAGGGCGAAGAAAGTAAACTTTCTTCTTCCCCCTTTGCTGTTGCTCGGGAGGGCGAAGAGAGTAAACTCTCTTCTTCCCCTTTCGCTAAAGCTCGGGATGAAAAAGAAAAGGTGAGGGTCCATATTTTTGTTTCCGGAAGAGTCCAGGGCATTTTTTTTAGGGAAAATACCAAAAAGAAAGCTGAAAAATTGGCTGTTTCCGGCTGGGTTAAAAACCTTAGAGATGGCCGTCTGGAAGCGGTTTTTGAAGGAGACAGAGAAAATATTGAGAAGATGGTCAATTGGGCTAAAAAAGGCCCAATTTGGGCTAAAATAGACGATTTTAGCCTGGTCTGGGAGGATTATCAAGGCGAATTTAAGGAATTTGAAATTTACTACGATTTATGATAAAAATAAAAGCAGTATAATTTTAACAATAAAATCTATTGGGAGGAGTGAATAGTTATGATTGGAATTGACTTAATTGAAATTTCTAGAATTGAAAGAGTGATAGAGAGATGGGGTGATAAATTTTTAGAAAGAATTTTTACAGAAAAGGAACTTAAAAAGAACAATGTAAAGAGTCCTATTGAGGAAATAGCAGCCAGGTTTGCAGGGAAAGAAGCTGTCTCCAAGGCTTTAGGTACGGGATTACAACTTATGGGGTCAAAAGGAAAAGTTGGAGTTTCCTGGAAAGAAATCGAGATTTTCAACAGAGATTCGGGAAAACCCTTTGTTATTCTTTCAGGAAGAGCCGCTGCGGTATCAAAAGAACTTGGTTTTAAAGAAATTCATGTAGGTTTAACTCACATTCGGAACTTGGCTCAAGCAGTGGCTTTTGCTGAGAAGGTTTGAGCCGCTAAACCTTATAAGCGGCTCTTTTTTTTGACGAAAAGCTCAAAAAATGACAAAATGAAAAATATTTAAATAAATTAGGCGAAGAGGACTTCGTCCGTCGAGTTGAAGACGAGACGAAAGAAGAAAAACTTTTCTTCGCACTCTTCTTCACCTTCGCTT
>Ga0315296_10001101_pt1 | contig 23799 bp, 38 predicted proteins | sample YL17G14_18_MG_FD_203921 | JGI IMG/M metagenome (GOLD analysis project Ga0315296, IMG submission 203921) | Sediment microbial communities from Yellowstone Lake, YNP, Wyoming, USA - YL17G14_18 | ecosystem: Environmental > Aquatic > Freshwater > Lake > Sediment | place: USA: Wyoming | collected... | reverse complement strand
CGTAACCAACTTGCTTGTAGGTTTCTATTCGTTTCTTTTTATATGAGGCTCTATGCCCAGTATAAGTTTCTATAATCTTTTTTTCTGTCAAATGAACAAAATCTGGGTTTAGACCATTTATTATTGTTCCACCATTACCACAATATTCAAAAGGCAAACTTAATTGCTCACATAAATTAATGAAGTATTGTTCTGATTTTGTTGGATTTAATCGCTGTTTTTTATATCTAGGATTTGGTTTTCCTTTGCAAGCTTTATGAGCAGCTTGTGTTGTTTTGTATCTGTCTCTTATCTCCAATCTGAATTGGCGTTTCATATCTTGTGAACTGTTGCGCCATTTTATTCCATACTCTTTCATCCATCGATTAATCGTTATTCTTGCTACGTTAAATATCGGAGCAATTTCAGCTATAGATTTTTGTTTTATCCAATGTAGTTTATATAGTTCCTCTTTGCTCGGTTTGGTCTTTTTTAGTGGATGTTTATTAATAAAACAGCTTCTAGAACAAAAATGATGTTTATATTTTTTGTAATGATGTGGACTGACTAGAATTCGTTTTTTGCAACAATCACATTTTGTTTTTATCATTTAAATCACTGGAACGAGACAGCAACGGCATAAAACGTGTTTGGGTGGAACTTCTTCCGTGATTTGTCCATCCATCGGTTCACATATTTCGCATACACGGGGATCTCTTGCAGTTATCCATTTCATACGAAAGCCAGCCTTCTTGTAGCGGTCTTGTGCTGCTTTGTTGAATGCTCGCATGAGTTCCGTTCGTGCTATCAACATTCCTCGGTTTTTGAAAGTGCCGACTGTTTCCGCCACGCGGGCGCCTATTTCATCCAAACTTTCTCCGAGGCTTATTCCTTCGCGAATTTCTATGGAGGCATCCGTTCGTATGTCTTCCGTCCATTTTGTTAGGTATTCGTGGCACCCTTCCATAAGATTTGCGAACAGTTCATCGTCGGCTGGAGTCCACTCCGATGCGAAGTGGTAATCAGGTGAAGTGTTGTTCATGTATTCAACGGCGAAGTTTATTCCTCGGCTCATCATCAACCACATGAATTCGCTGAACAGTTCCATGATTTCTGTTTCCATCAGGAGCAGTCGCAGGCGGAGGTCTTCTTCTGTGTGGATTGGAGTGAGGGAAATTTCGGTTATCTTGTTTTGGACGGTGTTGCCGAATTCTCGCCATGTCAAAATCGTGCGGGATGGATCGGTAAAGCTCATTTTTTTAGCTCCTTTCCTACATCGGTTGCTTTTTTCCAAATTGTTGAATGAGTTAATCCTATGAGAAATCCCGCAATTGTACTTCCCCATGAGAAGTTGAAAGTTGAAGATGTTGAAAGAGACATTATTGCTATTGTTGCTAATGTAATTAATCCGATTAAACCAAGCAAAATTATTGTTATTCCTAGTTTCTTATTGTATCCATAACAGATGCCGAGTATACAGTCTCCGCTGAAGAGTATTATAAATGTTCTGAAAAAGTTTGCGAGTTCGTATTCTATCATTTTATTTCCTCCATGAGTTCGTTTATGAGTTGGTGAATGGGGCAACTTTGACATACGACGTAATCTGCTCCGAGATATTCAGCGGGGATGCCTGACAGTCGGAAGCATTTTTCACATACGAGTTTGCTGAGTTTCTTGAGTTTTTCTATTGAAGTCATTTTCCTGTTGCACTTCCTTTAAAACGTGGAATTCGAGGAGAAAGGAGAGGGAAGCGACAACTTCAGGATGGCTCCATTAGAAGGGTTCTTGCTTTTAGAAGACTGTTTAAAACTTCTGTTCCTTCGGGTGTTAAGACGTAGTGAAATCGGTTTATGTTTTCGTTGTTGCATTGTTGAAATGGTTTTTTAGGAGGCATTATCATTGTGGCAAGGTTTTTAGTTATCAAGTTTTCGAGTTCTTGTTTTACTGTGGAACAATTGACATTTGCTTTGTTCATTATGTGAGTAATAATTATTGGTTTTTCTAAGACTTCCATCATGGCTATCATCATGGTGAATCTGTCCCTTCTCATTGTTGCGTCTCCGTTGGTGTTGGTTTGGTTAGTAGTTTGCGGATTTCTTCTTTTGATGGCACGGGGATTCCAGTGATGTTTTTGAACGCGTCGGAGTCAAACGCTCCGTACCACCATGATTGGGCGATGTTTTGCAGGTTCTTCATTGCTTGTGGGTTCAAGTTGCCCCAAGGCAGTTTTTCCAAACTTTCTGATAATCGATATTCGTCTATTGTTGCTGCGCCGTAGTCCCATTTCTTTTGCCACAGTTCCATTTTGCTTGTTTCTTCCAGCAAGTCGATTAGCGTATAGTGGAAGTAGCAGTCTGGTTCTTGTCCGTTCTCGTAGAAGTGCGGGATTATTTGTTGGTTCATTACTTGTTCCAGAGTCGTCAAAATTGGAATTATTGTTTCTTTGTAGAAGCTGCGGGTTTCTTCTTCTGGTATTCCCTTGGCTTCGCGTGTGGCTGCTCCGATTCCGCGATGGGGAACCTTAAAGGTTCGGTAAACGATTTCCGTGAACCATTGTTGTGTTTCCAGAAATTGCAAGTCTCTGAAACTTGTTATGAGTGGAACCCATTTTGTCGGCACGTTTATCATTGTTCTTTGATAGACCTTATTCTTGATGTTGGTTTCCCACCATGCTTTGAAGGCGGTGAAGTCTTGTTGGTTCATTCCTTCCAGAGCCAAGATTCCGCTTGGTATTCCACCTTTGCGGTACATCATTTCGTGTGTTTGGATTCCTTTTACAAGTCCTTTTACTACCATCACTATTGTTTCGACTGGGCTTTCGCCGTAAACGCTGTCGCTGCGCGGGTTCAATGAGAGATAAGCGATTTCTCTTGGTGTTAGGGCGATGGGTTCTATCATTGATGCGTAGTCGTATTGCCAGTATTGTTTCAATATGCCATAAGGATCAGTTTGTTTGATTATTGTGCTTCCGTCGCGGCTGTGGATGCGGACGAGTCTGTTTTTCAACGTTTTGCTGAACACTTTAACGATTACTCCCGCGTCCAAATCCAGCAAGTCCATGACGGTGCTGAAGATTATGCTGTTGAAAGTTTCGTAGTTTTGAACGTTTGGTCTGGCGCCTAGTTGTAGAAATTGTCTTATTTCTCTTATTTTATCCTCGTTCCTTTTTTGGGGATTTGTGGGTAATATGTCCCATTTTGCGGCGATAACGGCATCTGCAATCTTCTTTTTGCATTGCCACACCGTCGTTGAACCGCCTAGCAACCGCATTTCGCGGGCGTTGAAGACTTCTCCGTTTCGCATTAGTCTGCCCAGTCCGTATGGTGGGTTAAACATCCAAGTGGGCATGACGACTTTTTCTTCGGCGTCGTCGTATGATGACATGTCCATATATTGAGTTGGTTGTGTGGCGATGGGGGCGCGTTTAAATGGGTTTTTCATTGTCGTTTTTGCTCCTCAAGGTATTTTTCCAAAGTTTCTTCATCAAGCCAGAGTGAGAGCCAGTTTATCATTTCTCTGAAGGTTTTGAAAACTTTTTTTTCTATACCAAAAAACGAATATGGTGTATATTCTACGAGGTATCCGTTATCTACTTTTTCTATGGTTATTCTAGCTTTCATGTCATCACCGCATTCGCATTTGTGATTGTCGGATAACCTGCTTCTATACATTTTACAATTTTTTCGCTTCTGCTTTCTCCAACAATGTTCTGCTCAACTTTATTGAGAAGTTTTTGGGGAATTGTAATGTTGATGGCAACGCAGTGGTCGCGGTTTTTGTTGTTGAGAATGGTTAATTTTGAAGGTCGTCCTCTGTTCATAGACCTTTCCTCATGTTTCATAATCATAGCACTACAAATATATAAATACTTTCACTACGATTTCTATGATATGTCGAGATTGATATGCCTGTACCGAAACCAGAAACGGGTGAATCCAAGGAAGATTATTTAGCAAAATGTCATAAGTTTTTACATGACGAAAATAAAGCGAGGGACGAGAAGCGTCCTGACGATCAGATAAGCGCTATTTGTTATGAACAATGGCGTGAATATGCAAGGGAAGTCGGATTTGAAAGTGAGCCGATTCCTCTTTTACGCAGTTTTGAAAGTGACGGTAAAAGGTATGTTTACGGTTACGCCGCTATTTTTGATAGTCCAGACTTTTTTGGAACCACAATGACTAAAGGGGTGGTTGAGGACAGTCTTCCACATTTGCGAAAGTTTCCAGCCGTGCGTTTTATGCATCGTGAACCTTTTGGGCAAATAGTTTTTGATAAAGACGTTGACGGCATCAAAACTTTTGTTGGTGAAAACGGTTTTCATGTTTTATGTGAAATTTATCCAGAGGCGGAAACGCAATGGAATATGGTTACTCGTGGTAGTTGGGGTTTCAGTTACGGTTTTATGCCTGATGTGAAGGGCGGCGGAGTTGACCATGAAGGAAGGTTTGTGAAGGGCGTTCTTTATGAGGTCAGCGTTGTAGATTCTCCTGCCCATGAAGATGCGGTTGCATACGTGATGCGCCGCATGATTGACGGTCATAAAGGGGGTAATTTTGTGACAAACGAGCGGATAACTGCCGAAGAAGAAAAGCGTCTTAGCGATTCGAGCTTTGCGTGCATTGTAGGTTCTGGCGACAACAAACAGAGAAAGCTTCCGATTAATGATGCTGCCCACTGTCGCAATGCGATGGCGCGGTACAATCAAGCGGAAGGATGTCAGACGGCTGAAGTGAAAGCCAAAATCTGTAGTGCGGCGCGAAAGTTCGGAATTGATAACGCTTTCGAGAAAGGCGGTTTCTGCTATAAAGGAGTAGAAAAAAGTATGGAAAATAAAGAAGAAATGGAGCAATGGTTGAAAGATGCAGAGAAGCGAATATTCGACAAAGTAACTGAGGCAATTAACGCTAAAAAGACGACTGTTTCTATGGAAGATTCGTTGAAGGCGATGGAAGAAAGAGTTATGAAAGCATTGGATGCGAAACTTGCTGAAAAGAAGGAGCCAAGCCAAGTTGAAAAGACCTTTGGCGATGTTCAACACAAGATTGAGAGTTTAGACAAGAAAATTGAGAAACTTCGCGGTCTTGAGAAGACGTTGAAAGCTGAAGGCGAAGACAATAGTAACTTGGTTGCTAGGATAACTGAAATTGAAAAGCAAAGGGACGATTTAGCAAGCACTATTATCAAGAGCGTCGAAGATGTTGTTGAACGCAAACTGGGCAAAGTGGACGAAAGATTAGCCGCAATCGAGAACATTCCAGATCTCCGAAGTCCTGCGACCACGGGTGAGAAGCCCGTTCGGCGTGGAATGGGAGGATTTGGAGACATGCTCGAAGCAAGTCGGAGGGGAACTCAATGAGACCTTTCGGAATAGACGAAGAGTTTAAACCAAAGCCAGTTGTTCTGGATTATTCAAAGATTATTGTGAATCCTGAAGATCCGTGGAAGTCTGAGCCTGATCCATTCATAAGACGCTACAACGGCAGAACTTATTATGATCCGTGGGTTGGCATTGATTACACGCCTAATCCGTGGCTGAAGAATAACAGGGCAATCGAGAGAGCTATTTGGGCTTATGCGTCGAGTTCACAGACTGTTCCCACAATTCTGCCAACCTTCCTAGATCCAGCGTTCGCTTATGCGGTTCCGACAGACGCTCCGTTGTACGCCTCTTTGCCCCGCAAGGCAAGTCTAGGCGCAATGGAGAGCTACGTTAGAATCACTACTTTGGGTAACCCCACATCCTATTGGATGGCTGAAACTGGAAGTCCAGATTACGTGTCTCCAACTCCAGATCGTCAAAATGTCCAAAAGGTAATTGCTGAAACTTGGGGTGGCACAACTGGTTTCCAGCGTGCTGCTGCCGAAAACTTCAAAGATATGCTCGAAGAAGCACACAGAGAGCGGCTTTATGGCTTAATGACTAACGGTCTTGAAGACGGATGTTTGAATGGTGCAGGAACCACAATTTACAACAAGGGTTTGTTGACATGGCAAGGAACCACGAATGAGGTTGCTGCTGGCTCCGCTGCTGTAACGCTTGCGGAACTTCAAGAAGCAATCAGAAAAGCGTGGGTGGCGGGCGGAGACTTAGAAAGCTACGGGTTCGCGGTAACTGATCCAGCCACGTTTGACACAATAAAGAACTTGGTGAGCGAATACTTGGGCTATGTGAACGTTGAAAACTACGAGCTTCCTTGGGGACTGAAGACTTTCAGCATTCAAGGAATTCCGTTCATAAAGAGCCGCAAGATGCCCACAGGATCAAATGTGAAGAAAGTGTTGTTCGTTGACAGACGCTTTGCTTACAACGCCATCTTAACCGATGTTACAACTGAACTTTACGGCAAGGTTAAGGACGAGCAGAACTTCGCAATCAAATGGTACGGCGTAACAATTAACCGTGCTCCAGAATTTGGTGCCGTCGTAAGCGGCATCGCTTAGTTCATACGAATGCCTTTGGGGTTGGGCTGGTTTTTTAATCAACCCTAATATTTGGGGGGAATAAAACTGTTAGAACCAAGAAAAGTGTTTACGGACAAAACTGGGACTGGAACGAGTGAAGTCTTTACTGGTAACTGGTATCCGAACGTTACTGCATATATTAAACGAACGGGTGGCACCGCTCACAGCATACAATTGCAGGGAAGCATCAATGGAGTTGACTGGTTTAATGTGGGTTCTGCGATAACTGGTGATTCTGGCACTAACGGAACCACTTGGGCACTTCATTGGCGATTGAGTATAACTTCTAATGATGGCACATTAAACGCTTGGATAGGAGCGGGTGGAGCATGAGCGAAAATACTCAAATGATGAAGCAAGACAGAGAACGACGATATGCAATTTTGATTACTGCACTTCAAGACTTCATGGGTGCGGACACGCGGTACACAAACGAACTTGAAAGTCTATTAAGTGTCGAAAAAAAGGTTGTTGAAGAAAAGAAGACCGAGTCGAGTAAAAGAGAGCGTTTGGTACAAAAAGCTAGGAGAAAAAAGGAAGAATTAGAAAAAAGGGAGGGTGAAGAAAAACGCGAAGAAAAAACTTAGTGTTCACGGATAAGACGGGCACGGGCTTGAGTTCGGAAGTCCAGCAACATTCGCTCTACAAAGGAGTTAGTCCTCGGCTTCCAGTGATGGCAAAAGTTGCTTTGGTAAGCATAGGGGCAGGCGCGACAATAACTATTGCTATTGAAGGATTGCGCACGGCGGACGAGACTTGGGAAACTCTCAGAAGTAAAACTGTTACAGGTTTCGTTGGTTCCGTTGTGCAAACAAAATATTTGACGTGTGACGTTCCAAAAAAGAGGCGTCGCTATCGACTAAGTATTACGGCAAACACGAATGTGCAAGTGAACGCGGGACACATAGGAATCGGGACGGTGGAAGATTAATGCCCTTCGATTTTGAGCGTCGTCAAAGCCGCATTCGAACGGTTCTTGAAGGTCTTGAAAGGCGCCCGCTTCGCTACAAAGACATAATCGCCATCTGGCTTCCTGCTGGTGGCGACTTAGCAGCTTTAAGTCACACGATGAATTGGATGAAGACGAAAGGATACGTCATAAAGAGCGACAGCCAAAACCGCTTCAGTCCTTATGAAATCACGGCTGTCGGAAGAAGGTATCTTGAGGGGCTGAAAGCAAAATAAAAGGAGGATTGAGAAAAATGACTATTTCGCCGAATCTTGAGAAAGTCGGAAAACTGATACTTGCTGTCGTGTTGACTACTGCTGTTCTTCTTGGATTGCAAACGGGAATCACAAATCTTGACGTTTCAACAATGCCGTCTCAGTTGCAAGAATTCTTTGCGGTTCTAAAGACTTTCTTTGCTGGTGGTGTGCCTGTGCTTTCGCCGTTAGCGTTGTTTGTGTTAGCTGTAGTTCGAAACCAGTGGGGATACATTACGGATTGGGTAAAGTCATCATACAAAGAAAGCTATGATTTCAGTAAGTTCTGGACTACTGTGGCTTATTACGTTGGTTTGCTTGGAACCTTTTTGGCTGTTGCAGCGACTCTAAATATACCCGATGTCTGGAGAAACTTTGTTGTGTTTCTGATAGTAATCATTGATTTGCTGAAGCAGGCATTGAGTACCGTCGGAATAACCGCTGTTGAAGTTAAAAAAATCTTCAGCGATTAATTTCCCCTTTTTTAGTTTTGGAGAACCTTTATGAAAGTCTTTATGGAGTTTGGCAAATACAGTCGAATAGTCGTGGATGAGAACGGTCAATTCTGGCAGGAGTTCTGTTTTCCAGAAAAGTTTAGTCATTCCAGTTTCATGTGCGACTATTTATGTGGGTATTCTTTGAAGCGGGTTCACGCGGGCTGTCTCGTTTGTCGGCTGCGTCGAGTGTGGCTTGACAAGATGCCGAAGCGCATTCGCGTGAGTCCTTACATAGTTTTTAAGTGGCAAGATCGTCCGCATAGGCGGATGACTGATAAATTGTTTAGTCTTGTTGCGAGCGTGCTGGAAATGCTGGCGAGTTTATGATTGCACAACTGTTGATTCCAGTCGTTTACGGAGTCGGCGAGAACAGGCTTATGCACGAGTCTGGTGAAGCCACGATTATGAATCATTTCAGACTTTATCATTTATGGATTACTGTAATATTCTTTTTAAATGCTGTGTCTGCTGGTTCAATTTTAAAGTTTTTATTTCTTTTTGTTTGGGCGCCACTTGGACTTGATGTTACATGGTGGCTTATTCGATATTGGGACTGCCACGTTTGGCACGATAGGGCGGATTGGGACAATTATTTGGGATTGCCGTTAGTGCTTGGTTGTTATTCATGGTGGTGGGTATGTGGAATAGTGTGCGTGGTTCTGGGAGTGTTGATGATATGATTCGACTTCTCGGCGAATATTGTCATCTTGAACGCGACGATGAGGACGGGCAGTATTACATGAAGTTTCGTTTTCCAGAAAAGTTTAACGTGGATAAGAACAAGTCCCCATTTAGTTTTCCGTGTAATTCTATTTGCATATATAAACTGAATCGTCCTCATGCTGGCTGTTTCAGATGTCGCCTGCGGGCGGCTTACGTAGGTAAGATTCCCAAGAAGATTCGCGTTAGTCCTTACACTATTTGGCTTTGGCAAGATCGTCCACACTCGAAGATTAAGAACGTGTTGTTTGGGCTTGCCGCAACAGTTCTGGAGATTTTAGCGAGCATGTAGGGGGTGAAATCTATGTTTGAGGAAGAAGAAGAGGAAGAAGAAGAAACTGGAACTGAAGGAGAAGAAGAATGATAGTGTCTCGGCTGAAACATGCCGAAACGCCCTTTTATTTATGTGCGGGTGTTTGAAAAATGGATAAAAGTGATTTAGCTCTTTTCCTCGTTTGCGCCGTTTGGATTCTCGATGTAATCGGCTGGTGGGTAGCTCTATTCTTGTGGACTATTCCAACGTGTTCAATTCTTGTTTCCGCTGTTGCGACTCTTACGCTTTGGAGCATCATTGCTGTGATATTATTCTTTGCTGTATGGATGCCTTTAATGGCATTTGGAGTCATTATTTTTCTTGGAGTGGTGTTCGGATGATTTTTAGAAAAAGAATTATCGAATGTCCGTTCATTAAAACGTGCGATTTGACAATTAGCAAAGAACGATACGAACAGCATTGTCGAGTAAAAACTTGTTTATGGCAAATGTCGTATCAAGATTGTTGGAAGTATCACGATTTAATGAATAAAAGAATAGAAAAGAAGAAGCCGAGTGAGTGGTTGAAATGAAACGACGTGAACTTCGAAAAGTAGCAGACGAATTTCTTAGAGTCGTTAAAGAAAAGGTTGATATGCATGTTTTTTGTGATGATGCTCAAGGACTTTCCGAGTTAGCTGGGGCTGTCGATATGGTTTCAGGTTGGCAACTTATGAAAGAAATAAGAGAAAAAGGATTTAGTAAAGAACTCACTGAATTGTGCGACAAAGTTGGAAGAGGAAAGAAATGAAATGTTTTAGTTGTTCAAACGAAGCCGTTGCAATGGTTAATACTTGTTCGCCTACTTCTGCTTCTGGCTTAACGGAGCCTAGACCGAGATGTGAAGAATGTTTAGTAAATATGTTAGGAGCGAATGTTGTTTCATTATTAGTATCGGATAAAGAGTATTGGCAACGATTGAAGGCATTAGTTAAAAATAAACAAGGTTTTTGGGTGAAACCGAAATGACTAACATTTGCTCTAAAGATGGTCACATCATTAAGGACGAACACGAGGAAATCTGTTCTAAATGGAGGTATTGGAATCCTCACGGCTCGCTAAAGAAAGATTCGTGGGTTGGTAAGGTGTGCAAAACGTGTCTTTTTAACAATTATGATAGGGATTGAAAAATGGTAAAACTTAGAATCGAAGATTTGAAGCTTTTCTTTAAGTTGAAGGAGAATCAAACCGTTCTTGGTGGCGACGGTGAAGTTTATTACTCGGTTGTTAGAAGGGGTGACGTTTTAATTATTAAAGAGAGAGGGAAGGATTGATTTCAATTTCTACTTTATCTGCTATTTTTAACATCTAAAGCTTAGTTATCACTTCATTTTTGATAGATAAACTTATTAATCAGAGTGCTCATAGCATTCGTAGAGGTTGAAAAAATGCCTTGGTGTATTACGTGTGCAGAAAAAGAAAATCCAAATTGGAGAACACGAGAAAGTGGATACATAAGCCGCTTGAAGCATAAATCGATTAGTTTCTTGCAATATCTGAAGTGTAAATGGAATGGACACGATTGCTATTTCTGGTGATTAAAAATGGTTGAAGAAGGAGAACTCAAAAAGCGAATAAAACAATTGATTCCTGCATACGAAGATTTCTTGTTGGAAGAAGGAGAAGAACCGCGTGATACGGAACATATTTTCAAGATTTTGGATGATGCTAAAAAAGAAATATTAAATGGTGCTGTTTGGCTTCCTTCTGGAGAGATAAAAGATGTGCATTCAACTGTAGAAGTTTTGATTGTAAAGAGGCAAACGTTTGTTAAGTGGTTTGGTGACGAAAAATGAATGAAGGAGAATTTAAAAAAGAAATACGGTTACTCCAAAAGAGATTGCCGCGTATGGCGAGTTTCGAAAATCCTTTATTCGCTATACTTGATGAGGCTCAAAAAGAATTTCCTTTTCTTGAAAAATTTGTGGTGTCGCACCCAGAACTTAAAGATGGCGAGCAAATCATAGAAGAATGTCTAAAAGCACAAGAACAATGGTTCCAAAAGTGGTTTGGTGATACCAATGTTTGAATGGCTCAAAAAATTATTTAGAAGGAAAAAATGTGTGGAAAAAGTTTATGAAAAGACTGGCGAGGTTATTAAAATCAAAGGTTACACCGTTCAGGTTGTTCGTGAGAAACTACCAACATCACAACCAAAACCAGAAGAAGGAACGTTGTGGACTAAAGATGCGTATGGTTGGAAACAATTAGAAAAAGCGAAGGAAGAACAAGTAAAGAAAGAGTTTCTTCCAAAACCGCAAACTCACAGAAGAACCACATCTCATTCTTATGTGTCTTCCGCAGAACGTCATCGTGAAGCCATCAGCAAAGCCATGAAGGGAAAAGCGTCTTCTCAGTATTTGAAAACCATCAAGAAGTCTCCGAAAATTAAGATTGAAGAGGAAGATTGAAAATGGGGAAATATCGAGTAAAAATAATTCGTATCGTAGAAGCATATACCTCTGCTGAAGCAGTAACTATTGCAAGAAATCGTGTGTCAAGTCCTGAAGATACTTATGAAGTTGAGGAAGTTAAATGATTTCCGATCCTGTCGAACGCTGGAAGAATTCTTTGGGCGATTCCACTTGGGAAACCTACGTTGTGTGGTGGAAAATTTTTAAACGGTTCGCCGAAGAAAAGTACAAAATTGTTTCTGCGGACGAGTTGGTTAAGCTTTCGCCACAGGACGCTGGCGACGCGGCTTCCGCATTTCATTCATGGCTCCAGTCCCAAGGATATTCAAGCTCCAGTTCCTCTTGCGCCTACGGCACGGTTCGCAGTTTCTTTGCTTATAATGGCGTTCGGCTCGCGAAGGCGGGAAGCAAGTTTAAGGGGCATTCTGAATTCGAGGCGCGTGTCGTTTTAACTCAGAAACAAGTTTTCCAGATAATCGAAGCAATTCATAATTATAGGGATAAAGGCGCCAGTGCCATAACCTTAATGGGACAACGGGACGGGCTTGTTTGTTGCTTAAAAGTCAAATACATTCAAACTAAAGATTGGAAAACTGCTTCCGTCGTAGTGTTTGACGTTCAAGATTTTGTTCCAGACGTCGGCGGAAGAAACCAGAATAAACGTAATGTGCGGTATCGGTTCGCGATTCTCAACGATGTTGCTCAATTCATCAAGCTTCATTTGGAAGAGAGGGAACGTGCTGGAGAGCGGATAACGCCTGAGTCTTGGTTGTTCAGGAGTCGCCGTGTGGATGGGCGGATTAAGGTGGACTTTTCTGATTCGCGGGTTTCTCCCATTAAAGCGGGGTATTTAAATTGTCTCATTGAAAGGGCGGCGGAGAAATTGGGGTTCCAGTGGAGTGTTCAAACTCGGCGTGGGCGCAAGCGGTGGGCGATTCACGCTCAAATAGGAAGGCGCTATTTCAAGACGCAGACACGGTTGGCGGGGGTTGATCCAGAACTTCGAGAGTTCATGCTCGGTCACGTTGTCGGCTACGGTGGAGCCTACGACAAGTACGACGAGCGTGAGGTTTCCGCGGCGATGGAACAGGCTCGCACGCGGTTGAGTTTGACTCCAGAGCCGCTTGATGAACTTGAAAGGCGAAAGCAAGGCACATTAGATTCGGCAAAGTTGTGGATGAAACCTGAAGTATATGAACAGTTTGAGCAGTTAGCTTTACAATGTAAAAGCTCTGATGAATTTAATGAGACTATCGAAAAGTTTAGAAACGGAAGAGAACAATTGGAGAAGATAAAGGGGGGATGAAAAGGATGACTGAATTATTAAAACTCCAAACTTATTGTGTTGAATGTCCAAATTGTGGAGAAAGAATCTGTGTTGACAGATATTCTCCTAACCAAGCCAAAGAAGCGTTACTGCTTGCAATAGATCAACATTGTAAAACTAAACATAGAGAGAGATAGAAAGTAGAACGAGATGGGGGTGAGAAAGTGAAGAAAGAGTATATTATTACAATAGGAATTTCCATTATACTCCTGCTTGTTGTTGGAATAGCATTAATGTCAAGGCAACAAATTGGCGGGGAAATAGTGATACTTCATACAGAATCTGGTGTACAACAACTTAATCCTTGGCAGACAATTGCATGGAAAAGATACTATCTTGAGTGGAGCGGTGAATCTACAATCATCACAATTCAAGATTATTTAGGAATAAGCAGGTTGAACGTTTATGATGGTAAAAGATTTTCTGTATATGCAACTTCTGTTCCTGTGACAATAACTTGGGACGGCAAAACAAGACAGTTTACGGCTTAGTCTCTTTTTCCTTTCATCTTCAATTTTTTTATTATTTGCTCCACTTCTTCTTTATGTTCGGTGAGCATGACTTCTATTATTTCGCTTGCAAGTTCTTTCGCTGTAATATCATTCATTTTTGCCATTATACCAACTTTCTTTTGTAAGTCTGAACGTATTTGTTGAGCTTGAAAACGGTTATTCATCTTTTTTACCTACTTGAAATATACATCTACTTTTGTATATGGATGGACAGCGCAGGCATTTCCACAATTTTGGAGGAATTTGTTTAGTCGGATTGTCCCAACTCCACAATATTCGTTCAATGTCTGTTAGGAGTTGTAATTCGATTTCTTCATTCCATAGTAACCGTTCAGATTGTCCGATTTCTTCAAAGTTTCCGTTTCTGCCTTTACGCATCAGAAACACGATTTGTCCGCCTGCAAGGTTAAAGGGAATTAAACTAAAAATGGGGGCAAATAACCAGCAGTAAAGCTTATTCTGAAAGCGGGCTGGAGACAAGTCAATCGGGTTCACATACATACTGCTTTTTGTCTTGTACTCGATTATCCACACTTTGCGGTCGGCGGAAACCTGAAATTCGTCTGCGCCGTGGGTGATGAAGGTGCCGTCTGCTTGAATCTTTGTGTTCTTGTATGTTCGGCTGATTATGGGTTCGCCGTCTTCGCCAAGCGTGTAGAATGGTTTTAGTGCTTCATTCAGTTCTACTTCGAGGGGCGATGGGTTGCGAGCCGTTGTTATCTTGGTATGGATGAGAGTGCCTGTTTTGGCTTCGTTGCTGGTTTCAGATTCAATCCCAAGAGCTTGCAATCGTGCTTTCTCGCTGCAGTACCAGTATCCAGAGAGGCAACTTGCCCTTATGGTGCGGACTATGTGTGGAATGTGGATGAGTTTTCGGTATAGCTCTATAGGATTGAGTTTTTCCACTTTACTTCTTCCTCATTTTCTCCTTCATTTCTGCAAGTGTGTAAATGCGGTAGTCGTAGCCCGTTGCTTTTCCTTTTGGAGCCTTGGGTGTCTTAAAGGTTCGTTTTCCAACATTGATAATCACTAACTCTTTGGTTGTGCATGGCAAGAACTTTTGGAAGTTTCTCCATAGTGAAGCGTGTCTCTTTAGGTTCATGGTTACTTTGGTTCCCTTCGGCGCTTCGTGTTCTGCTCCTTCTTTTTCGCCTTCTTTTCTTTCAAATACTGAGGCGGGTTCTAAGAGTTCCATGTTCACGAACGCCAATTCTTTTCCGTCTGGCATGGTTTTGAGTCTTGGTTCGTCGAGGCACTTTATGGCTACTGCTCCATCGGCTTGCACGCTGAGGCTAGGCAGTTTCTCGTACGTGATTGCTGGTTCTTTGCGGGCGACTTCGACGGCTCCTTCGAGCCATCCCATCGCATGTAGCACTTGCAGTTTTTCTATTTTTTCTTTCATTTTTTATTACCTCCTGTTACCATGTAATTTCTTTTAGTATCGCTTCTACTTGTCCGCGATACCATTCTTTTCCCGTTACGGGTTGAGTTCGAGGAGTCAAACTTAATTTTGAATGGAGCATTTTCGTGTCCGTGCTCCAGTCATATTCCAGTTCCATTATTCTCCATTGTTCGTTTGAGATTCCGTATCGGCTCATGTTTACGGTTACGTACTGGTTTGGTTTCACCCAAGTTTTCGCGCCGACTTTAACGATTAGTTTTGGAACTGGGTTTTTAGTGTGGAGCAAAACTTTTTGTCCGTATTCATTTAAAAGAAAATAAATGTCTAAAGCTTCTTCTTCAAGATGAAGTACGCGTCTTCCGTAGTTTGCTATGCTCGTGGCATCAACCACTTGCAATGATGTGTCTAAGATGGGGTTTATTATTATTGCCCCTTCGAAGTGTAAGCCATCGACATACCAAATACATGCTTGTGTGGCGGGAATGTACCAAACTTCAAGTCGCATTTTTTTGAGGGCGTCCCAATGGAAATCTACGCCCGCGGCTACCCACCAAGTATCTTTCGGCGGAGTCTCGCCTCCTCCCACTTCTCTTTCGTGCCATGTCATGTAGCCTTTAGGACTGTAAATTGCTCCTATTGGAATGTTGAGTATTACCCAGTCTTCGCCGTATTTCTGAACGCTTACTTTTAAACTTTGAATCCACTGGGCTTCGTGGTCTGCGGAATCGAGAAGAGTTATTTTGAGGTACATGTCTTCATACGTGGATTTTATGAGAAATGATAAGTGTGTAAGTTTATTTGTTAGTGCGTCTATATAGGTTGCTGGAAACGTGCATGTGGCTCCCATGTTTGTTAAGGTTCCAGCAGCCTTCGTTATTTTTATGCTTTTATTGTTGACTTTCTTTTCTGTGAGTTCATCTGCTACTGTGCATTCGGCGTTTAATGGTGTCCAGTATCCGAGGGCGACGCCTCCTTCCGTGCAGTAGTCTCCCTGCGGATATGCTCCTTTACAGTTCATTCCCCAAATGAATAAGTGGTTGTAAACGTCGTCCAAGTTTCCTTTCGAAAATTCTCGTTCAAGCACTTTATACGTGCCATCGTCGTTCTCGTTTATTGTTATTGCTGGATTCGTGGCTTGCCATCCGTAGGGATAAAGGTTCACGTTAATGTTTGAGCCGCTTACTTCTTCGTATCCCGCGTAACTGATGTATTCGCATATTTGTTGTATAGCTTCGAGGAGAGAACTGCGGTTGAAATCGTGTTTTGCTTTTACGGTTGTTATGTCTCCAGCGTCCGTTACTAAAGATATTCCTGTAGCGTATCCGCTGTCTGGAGTTGTCAAGAAATGTTCAATCACTTGTTTCATGCTTTTGTCTGCCACGTTTTCTTTTTGGTCTTTCGCGTAGTTTTTGGTTATCGTGTCGTTGAGAGATTTTTGGAGCATTCCCCGTGCGGTAATCGTTAAGATTTCCCGTTTTTCTTGGTCTTGTTTAGACGGGGGTTCCGTCATCCTTCCGTAAAAGAGGGTATCGACAGTTCCACGTACGTCTGTCCGTATTCGTAATATTTTGTTAAGTGCTAGCGTTAATGATCCTCCGCCCGTGTATTCGCCGTTTTTGTTTTTGAGCACGAGCGTTAATTCTGGAGTTTTCATTATTCCGCTGTTTTTAACTTTGAAGTTTATGGCGTTGGCTAACAGTGAAGTCCAGTTTGTCGGCGGAAACGCTTCGGCGCTGTATTCGATGTAGATGTCTGGATTGTTTTCGTCGGTCATTCTGATACTTCCTCAAATTCTGGATATTTTTCTTTAACTTTTTTGCGGATGTCTGTAATATCGAAAGTTTCTACTAAAAATTCGTTTTCATTTATTGTCGTTGTGTTTGGAATGTCTATTTGCGGAAACTTTTTTCTGAATCGTAAAAGCGTGGGGATTTGGATGTTTTTCAATTCTTCTGTGGTTAATTCTGTTGCATTGTCTTCATAGAAAATCTTGAGTGTTTTACGTTTTTTATCCCATTCTGCGCCTAAGATTTTGGGATGTTGTTTGTGTATGGTGTTATACCAATTTTCAAAGTTTTCGATTTCTAAGTTTTCGTGTGTTGTTGTTTTCATTTAGGTTGTGCCTCCGTTGTAGAAGCCTTTTAAAACGGAAAGCCTTCTATTGTAGGCATAAACTATCATAGACGAGGCATAACATTTCATTTGTAGTTTTATGTTGTGTGTGCCTTTGACTACTATTGCAATTGTATGTAAACTGTAATCTCCTGTTAATTGTTGATTTGCGTGACATTGATTTGAACCAATCCATCCATTAGTTATGGGCATTTCACTATCGTCTAAAAGAAGTCTAAAATATGCAATGGCTATGCCTTCTGTCGGTCTTACGACTTGGCTTTGAGCATAGACGAAAACCAAACACAACATAGTGGAATCACAATCGAAAGGCAACGTTAATACGGTCGTCCATGTATCGCTTGACCATGACGTATCAGTTGCGAGAGAAGTCTCTATCTTTTCGGGGCACCAGTTGAAACTGTATGCGGTGAAGTCTTGGAACGCTGGAATCTGGTCGCCCGCGTGGAATTGCCAGCCATCTACGTATCCTGTGAAGATTGGAGTAAGGGCGGCAAGAAAACAGACACGAATGAAACAGGTGTTCGCTGGAAAAGACGTTTTCGTTATTTCCACTCGTGTCCAATCTGTAATGGCACCTAATGAACCACTCCATTCCCAACCAAGTTCCGTTTTGGCGGAATTGTAATAATATATTCTTGTAGCTAAATTTCCCGAAACATAACTTGTTATTTTAAGCCACACAGAAACAGTTATGGTTGATAGTCCTCGTACATTTACGAAGTTTGAATATCCACTAGATAGCGTTGCGCCTGACGCCACGATTTTCGCAGAATACTTGCCGAATTTGGCATAATCTTCACTTTGCGTTTCGCTTCCGCCCCAAGTACCATATTCGTAGCTCGGATTCACGATGTAGTTGTATGCGGAAGTGGGAAGTTTGTATGGGACAGCTTCGAGTTTTGTGAATGGCAATGCTAAGTCGTTTGCAAATTTGGCTCTACCCGTTGCGCCACTGAAAAAGTCGGTTACAAACTTTGCTAGTCCACTGGCTCCTGCGAAGAAGCCGTCTGCGAAACTAGATAATGCCATTTGTGCTGACTGAATAACGCCCGACAGATATGTGGTTGCAACTGCGCCAGCAGTCTTTATGCTTTCAATAATTGTGCCGATCCACGCTCCTGCAGTATTTATTATGTTTTGTACGGATGTCGATAATACTGCCCAAGCCACGTTTCCAGCAATTTTTATTGTTTCAATAACAGATCCAATCCACGCCCCAGCGGCATTTATCGTGGTTTGAAGGGTTGTTGTCAACACATCCCACGCAACTTTTCCTGCGGTTTTTATGGTTTCAACTACGGTTCCAATCCACGCAGCAGCATTATTTATTATGGTTTGTAAAGCCGCTGCAAGATGTGCCCATGCCACAGCTCCAGCAATTTTTATTGTTTCAATGACTGTACCTATCCACGCTCCAGCGGCATTTATCGTGTTTTGTAAAGTTGTTGTTAGTACATCCCATGCCACTTTGCCAAGAGTCTTTATCGTTTCGACGACTGTGCCTATCCATGCACCTGCAGCGGTTATCGTATTCTGAACGGCTGTTGCAAGTGTCGTCCACGCTACGGCTCCAGCGTCATAAATGGTTTTTAGTACGCTGGTTATCCATGCTCCTGCAGCGGTTATTGTGTCCTGTATTGTGGTTGCTAATTTTGCCCAGTCAATTTGTGGAATCCAGTCTTGTGAAGTTATGGACTGATAGACTGGGGAAGATTCTTCTAAATAGTGGATGTGTCGTGGAAGTTTTCTCATGGGCGCATCCTCTTCCATTCGCTTACTATTTTCTTGTTCTGAATTGTTAATGCCCGTTCAAGGTCGGTTTCAACGTGAATGTCTGATTGGATGCTGAACACTTCGACTTTCGATGTTTCCAAACTTGTTGTTTGAATGCTTGTTCCCATGTTTGTTTTTGGAAGCACGTATTCACCTTCGTGTAGTAGATACATGCCTGTCTGTGGAATGTGTCCGCCTTCTTGTTTCGATTGTCCCATGGAATATCCAGCGATTCCCGCTGCGGCTGCGGCTCCCACGATCATTGCGGGAACTAAGAGTCCCATACTTAACGTTCCTCTAAGAATTATTTGTGCTTGTAAAGCCGCGTTTTCTAACCACTCTATGGCTGTGGACGCTATTGTGACAGCTTTATGTGCTATCTTCGTTAGTATGTTTTCACCCGTTGCAATCGTGTTAAGTTTTGTGGCTATAGTGTGGTAAGTTTTAGATGCTGTTGAAGCTATTGTCGCCCAACTTTCTTTCTTTAAAAGGTCAGTTGAAATGAGAAGCGTTCCTGCCATGAGTCCCATGCTCACGTTTGCTCGCATGTTAGCGGCATCGAGATACTGCATTTCCTGAGTCAACTGTCTCGCTGCCCGCTGTGCTTCTTCACTCTTTACACCAAAGCGGGCGACTGCGCTGTTGTAGCGGTCTTGAGCGTTCGCAGCCATTATCGAAGCCATCGTCTGTCGCATCCAAGCGGATTCGACCATGTTGAACATAAATCCAATACTCATCGCACTGCGGGCGATGCCTTGCAGTCCCTCACCCGCTCGTGCTCCTCCTTGTTGGACGCTTACACCTACTTTCGCACCTTGAAACTGGATTTTCTCCAATTCCTGCACAGCTTGGTCTAGTTGTTCGCGTCCTTCGAATGTGGCGCGTAATACGAGTCTGTATGTTAAGTCTGCCATTTCATTTTCCTCGCTTCATTTATCCTTTCTAACTGCGTAAATAACCGCAGGGAAATTTTTTGGGGATCCATTTGCAATCCCAATTCTTTAGTGGCGATGTACAGTTTTATGGCGGGATGGAAGACGGGTTGTTTGAGGAAGACGGCGACAGTAAAAAACGGGCTTCTTCGTCGCTGATGTTGTTTAATCGTTCGTTTGCTGCGAGCAACATGTTGTAGAGTTTATTTGGGATTTGACTGAAGTTTTCAATTTTGAATGTTTTGCCGTTGTGGATTACTGCTTTTTGCAACAGTTTTTGTTTGTATACTGCTGGCGTTATGCGTTCGGGTTCGGTGAGTTCCGACACGAGTTCGTTTAACGCGTCGATTCCGTCTTGCGCCGTTAGTTCCTTAACTTCGTATTCGCCGTAGACTTCAGGTTTCCAGTCTTCACCGATGCTGATTTCTGATGGGGTGGAAGTTTTGCCTTTGACGACGGTGAATTTTATTTTCATTACGTTATCACCATCGTTTTTGCTTCCCATTCGATGCGTTCGATCACCATGTCCAATCCTCTTGCTTGCACTTGCGAGCGCCTCAGTTCTGCGTTGGCGAAAGTGAAAGTTTTAGTTACTGGAGTTGTTGCATTGTCCGTTAGAGCTATCTCGATTGTTTTTGGTGTTCCAGCAATAACGTCTGACACTAGGCTTGCTTGTGCCACCGCCCTTATGATGTGTCCGCTGTAGAGAGCTTGGCGTTCGCCGACTTCTGTTGGCTTTATTGCAACGCCTAAAATTTCTTGTATCACGTTGTTGTCGACTCCGAATTCGACTTCTTGCCATTTTGTTTCTGGTGTTCCGCCGATGCTCAATGTCGTTAGTGCTGTCTTATACATTGCTTCTTCCGTTGCTTTCACGAATGTCCATGTGGTTTGGGTTGAACGGTCTTTTGCGAGAACTTCCAACGCCGCCTTGATGCTTTCCATTTGGCGAATCGTGATTCTGCATGTATTTACTTTGCAATCTGTGAACAAGTGCAGTCCACCACCGCCTTCATCTAGTGCTAGGTTATGTGCTGGAACTGCTCCTTCTGCGGTTATCAATGCGTAGGTTGTGAGATAGTCTGTGAGTTTTCGCACGTTTTGAGTCCACGAAACTTTGGGGCGCACGGCTGTGATTTTTCGGAATGCGATTGCCCGTGTTCCTTCGCCGCAGCCGACTTCAGTTGCGATTTCCGCGTCTGGATCTATTGTTGCTGTCATCACGGTTCCTCCTAATCCATAGTATGTTGGGGTTGCGAAACGATTTATTTTGTATTTATCTCCATACGCTATGCTCATTTTTCAAATACCTCCTTATGTTTTCCTTTTTCATTTAAGGAATGTGATTCTATCATGTTTTTTCCATCTCCTCTTTCAATATTGCGTCTAACTCGTTAATGCTCGAATAAACGGCTCGAATAAGGAAATTGTGAGGAATTATGCCAAGGACAATGCAATATTTTGCAAAAACGAGATCTCCCGTTTCTTTAGATATAAAACGCAACGCTCTGGCAGCGACGGGAGTTATGAATATTGCTTTGCCGCTTCTGTAGATGCCCGTTCCAGCGTCGAGGAATCTTAGAATATTTCCGCGCGTGTAAGAGCCTACGCCGTATTCGAGTTCTCCTTCTTTTCTTGTTTCGATGCTTGAGGCGGTTAAGCCTGTTCCGTGTGTTTCAGACATAATCAAATTCTTTATGCCGCCTTCCAAGATGGCGCAAAGCCTTTGCAGTACCATGTCCAACTTGACTGGAGCCATTTCACCCATAAGTTGAAGTTGCTGGAACACAAATTCATGGTCTGGAGTCAGGATTTGTATTGAACTCATTTGCTTGTCCTCTGATAAGCTATCGTAATGTTGAGACCTTCTCCGAGCATGGGCGGTTCAACATCAAATAAGTCCTCGTTCACTCGACGTGTGATGTAGCCCCATTCCCATCCTTCTGGAGTTTTCAAGTCTCCATTGTTAACCTTTTTGAGAATGTCGTAGATTTCTTCTATGAACTTATGCTTCAATTCTTTAGTTTCTTCGACGGACTCGTTCGTTGTTGATTTTGCTTGCATCCTGATTTTTACTGTTATGAGTGCTAGGCACTCGCCCGATCCTTCTGTGTCCCATCTATTCACGTCTGTTTCTTCTTTGATTATGACGTTGGGTTGAGTGAGGATCCCTTCAACTCGACGCATGTTGCGGTGGAAAATCGTGGTGTCTTTTTCGACGCTCCAATTCGTTTGCAGAAGGTTGAGAAGCTGTAACTCAATATCTTCCAAATTTAGCACATCCTTTTTCATGGAGACTTCTTAATTTTTTATAAATCTCTTCTAATCTAGCAATATTATGTGTATGACAAGAACGATGTTGTTTTATCAAGTCTAATGCTTCTAAAAGCAATATTGCTTGTTCTTTTTTCTTTAAAAGAAACGGAACAATTTTGGGAAGAACCCAGCGAATTGGATTAGCCGTTACGACATATACCCATTGACATTTTCTAGGTTTTGCATAATTTACTTTTATAACTTGTCCATAACCAACAGTTTCTTGTATTCCTTTTATGAATGTTTCACTGGTTTGATTGAATTGAACTACAGGTTTCCATCCGATTCCACTTCGTGTTTTTGCCTTCACCTTAGATAATGATATAGTTGCATCACAGTCTATGATACCTGCTAACCAAATCCATTGACTTTCTTCGTTTGGAAAATTAATCATTTAAAACTCACCAAATCCTAGTAGTCTGTATCTCAACAGAACTCCTCTAATGTCTGGAGTAAGCACTTCTGGCATGGAAAAATTAACAGCAGTTGGTCTTGCGAAACTCACGAATGCTGCTGTGCGGTCGCTTATTGTCTTGTGAATCATGTTCACAATCAGCCTCGTGCAAGCCATTTGAATGTCTATGGGAGTTTTGTTGTATCCGCCCTTGTATGTTACTCGTACATTTTTTGTTCCTTTAGCAGGAATTGAGCCTGAAGCGAACACGATTTCGCCGTGTGTGAACCATCTGTATTTGGTTATTTCTGTCCAAACATCAACATCACCGATTTCCGCCGAGTTTTCTTCTATTTTTGTTATGCTCAAAACGGGGCGTTGTGTTAGAAACAGCGAAGCCGCCTTTGTTTGCCACGCCTCTGCTTGTTCTGTAAATTCGTATAATCCCGTGGGCGTCGGCGATCCTATTCCGCTAAAGTATTCTATCAACGATAGTCCGCCTTCCTCGAAGAAATTTGTTTCTCGTTGCGTTTCTCCGTCTATGAATCTGCTGGACTGTTCAATGAGGGTTGTTAAATAGTCGAAGTAGTCTTGTACTGTTCCGTCTTTTCCCACCAGTTCTTTCGGATCTACTGAGCGGATACAAGAGATCAAAGTGGAAACAGTTGTGTAGTGGTTTGCTTTTTGAACGTATATTTTGTTGAAGATGCTATAGTCTGTAGTTAATGTGCCGTCGTGTCCAAACCCGTATCTACCCGCTGTATATCCCGTCGGCGGAGCTTGTTTTATCACGATTGCCCCATTGATTTTGCACATTATCAAGTTGATTGTTATGGAAAGTTCGCATGTATAGTCGGTGTTCACTTTTATTGTGTATGCTTGTTCTTTGATGTTTGTCCTTGTTATTCCTTCTATCTTATCCAGTAACACTTTATTGGTTACGGAATCTAATACGAATTCCACGTATTTTTCCGTCGGCAACGAAATGTGGAACCCGATTATGGATGCTTTGGTTCCTTTCACAAGGCGTAAGGTTGCTTGCGCCGTGTAGTTTACGTCCGTTTCTTCACCCGCTACGGCGTATGCTCTGGTGCCTTCGCCGTGTAGTTCTCCGCTTGTTTCTTGAATCCATTTTCCTAGTTTTGTTTCGAAAAGTTCCATTAAGTTCCCTCCTTATTAGCGAACGTTATGTAGAGATTGTCGTCTACTGGGAAACTTTGCGATTTTGTGTCGCTGAATGTGATTTCGAATCTTATTTTATATTTGTCTTTTTCCACTTTTGTTTCGCCTGTTTCCCAGTCATATTGCACTTGTCCGTTTGTTGGGGGACTCAATATTGTTGCAGTTTTAGTTAGAATCACGATTCCCGTGTCTCTTTCGATTAGCTGTAATTTTGCCGAGCATCCAGTTAAGTCGA
>Ga0315296_10001100_pt1 | contig 23800 bp, 20 predicted proteins | sample YL17G14_18_MG_FD_203921 | JGI IMG/M metagenome (GOLD analysis project Ga0315296, IMG submission 203921) | Sediment microbial communities from Yellowstone Lake, YNP, Wyoming, USA - YL17G14_18 | ecosystem: Environmental > Aquatic > Freshwater > Lake > Sediment | place: USA: Wyoming | collected... | reverse complement strand
ACTCTTTAAGAAAACGCTCGAATGTCACGTTCCTCGATGAGAAACTTGTCAGATCCATGGCGGAAGAACACGGAACCAAGACAAACTTTGGGAACTACAACTTCACCTCAACTGTGAAGAACAGGAGTGCCAACTTAACAGTCTACGTCGGTAGCCCAGCAGTTCAACAGAAAAACCTCAACCCTCGTCAACGGGAGATACTTAGAAATCTGCCTCAAACAATTGCGGAGCTACACAAGTACTTAGAACGGGCACCCCTAGTAGCTGTTGAAAGAACGATGGGTGATAATCCAATATTCACTCCCCATTGCACCCTCTACGTTTCTGTTCAGCGTAAAGAGATGGTTCGTCTGGCATACATGGTAAGCCAGACGCTCTTCCCGCCAAAATCTAGTGATTCATCTCTACAACTGGTATACGTGCCTGAATGGCAAGAGAAAGATCGTCAAATACTTGTATTTCCTGAGATCGGCGTAACCTATGTTCTCGGCACTGACTACTACGGAGAAGCCAAGAAAGGCTTCTTACGTATGGCAATGTGGATGGCAAAGCAACAAGAGATGCTCGGATTACACGCTGGTGCCAAAATCATACGAGCCAAAGGGCGTGCTGGCATAACTCGTCGATATGGAATGCTAATCTTCGGATTGACAGCAACTGGCAAAACTACACATACGTGTCACAATCATGGCCTGAATGAAAAAGGAGAAGGTATAGAGATTATTCAAGATGATGTAGTATTTCTTAAGCCAGACTGTTCCGCATTAGGCACAGAGAAAGGATTCTACCTTAAGACAGAGGGAGTAACACCTCAGATTCAACCTCTGATCTATAATGCAGTCACAAAATCTGACGCGATTTTCGAAAACGTAATGGTTGACTACTTAGGGAATGTCTACTTCGGAGATGAAACACTAACAGGGAACGCGCGTGGCATTATGCAGAGAGATGACTTCGGCGAATACAAGAGTTCTACCATAAATCTTCCGCCTGTAGATGAGCTTGATGGACTTATCATCGTGTTCATAACACGTCGTAACACAGTGGTTCCAATCGCCTCGAAACTCACCATAGAACAAGCGGTTGCCGCCTTCATGCTTGGTGAATCCATAGAAACTTCAGGAAGTGACCCTCGAAGGGCAGGCGAATCTGTACGCGAGGTGGGAACGAATCCCTTCATTATTGGTGATGAAGCGGAAGAGGGAAATCGCTTCTATAAGTTCATCAAAGCTTATGAAGACAAAATTCAACTCTACCAGCTCAACACTGGCGGGGTGGGGGAGATAATCCTCAGGGCTGAAGATGGAAGTAAGGTAGTCAAACAGAAAGTCCTCCGGGTCGAGATACCTGAGATGGCAGCAACAATCCGAAGCATCGTGAGAGGAGATATTGAATGGACTGATGACCCTTACTTTGGAACGAAGATACCGTCTAAGGTGCCAGGAGTAGATATGAAGAAATTCGATTTTGGAAGGTATTATTCCGCAGATCAGATTGCTCACTATGTTCAGTCGCTCAAGAAAGAAAGAATTGAGTATCTCTCGCGATTCCCAAGACTCCACCAAAATATTATTGGCGCTGTCAATTCCTAAGTGAAAATGAGTTCTGTTAGAACCATGATCAAGGCCCGCAGCTTAGTATACTACTCATCAGCGTAACAGACAGTCTCAGTACCAAGAGTTTTCTCCAATGACTAGATAGTCATTGGCTTCCACTCTTTTCGTAGCCAACAAATAGAAAAGCCAGAACTATTGTCACAATTCCCAGGAGTATTATTCCCAACTGCAGTAGTTCGTAGTATTCGTCGATACCCATGGCATTAGCCTTCTCTTTTCTCCGAATGTTATTGGTAGTATCTTTAAAAACATGACTAAACCCGTGCTATTTTACTGTTCTCTTCCATTTCTTGGTTACTTTTCCGTAGTCTCGATCATGATGATCTTCTTTTTCGAACTCATTTAGAGCCAAAGCAATTCTCTGCGCTATGATATGGTAGCATAATTGCTTCTCTGAATTCATTACTCTGAAGTAGTAGTCGTCGCAACTGCAGAAGTCTGTGTGAGGCATAACTTGGTACGACGATTTTCTTCCTGTAACCTCCCAGATAACACGGCCGCTTGGTTTGAAGAGGTAACGTTTCACTGCACCATTCCTAACCAGGGTGAATGCCTTTTGAAATCTCTCTCGAAGGGACCTCTCCATTATTTTGAAGAGTTTGTCTTCCAGTGAATGCTTTACCCCCATCTCTTTGCATATTTGTGCGATTAGTTTTGCCTCATTCTTTTCTTGTGTGTCCAAATCTCACACCATGTGAGTTTCCCATGTTCAACCCACAGAATCTTTGACTTCGTTTCATATGGTTTATCAGATCGGTTACAGAGTCTAATTTGGCTATCGGGGGAGAATCAACTTCATAGATCTTCATCCCATCGTACCTCATCCAGCCTTGTTCTTGCGGAGAAGATCAGACAAGGTGCTGATACTCGGGGATCTGCATATTGGTTGGGAGAGCTCTCTTAAAGAACAGGGCATTCACATACCGTCGCAGACTCCTAGACTGCTTGAGAAGATCAAGAAGCTAATTGATTTGGTCTGTCCTACGCGTATCATTTTGGTTGGTGACGTTAAACATAACGTTGCAAAAGTCGGATTTGCAGAGTGGGATGATGTACCAAGCTTTTTTGAGATCCTCTTAGAACATGTACATGAAATCTCCGTAGTTCTTGGGAATCATGACGGTAACTTGAGGACACTGATGCCGAAAGCCGTGGATATCTTGCCAGCGTCCGGATTGACTATCGATAATGATGTTGGAATCATTCATGGTCATGCATGGCCCGAACCGAAAGTACTGGGATGCAGCACGATTGTCATGGGGCACCCATCCCATAATATCTTTGACAGATTCACTCGGAATATTATCCACTCACCAAGTTTGGCTCAGATCGGAGTCTGCCGGCGAGATTCTCGCTCAGGGCCTTTTGAAGCATTTGAGAGTAAGAAAAACAGATGATACAAGAGGAATTATGAAGGAGCGCTTTGGCGTGAATCTGACAAATCCGCGCTACATATTCCTTCCTTCATTCAACGATCTCCTGGGAGGCCAAATAATGAACAGAAGTCTGAAGCACTCGCCCTCTGAAAGACAGTATCTAGGTCCTTTACTGAGGTCAGGCGGAATCAGGATGCAAGACGGAGATGTCTATCTGCTCGACGGATCGTATTTGGGCAAATTATGGTTTCTGCAATCGCTCTCCTGAGCTTATATACAAAAACATGTAAATTTCCTCTAGATTGATGTACTATTCCTTGTCTAGAACAAATATAAGATGCGGCTGGAACCAAGTAGTAGTTTGAAATGGAACTGACCAGAGGCCATCAGTCTGTTCATCTATCCGAAGGATGAAAACATAAGCCAAGAGAATACTTCTATGATGCAGTTTGCAGTTCTCGGAGGCTAGTTGAGATGCCCCAATTCACTATTGAAGTGATTATTGAGAACAAGAAGATGGCAAGAGACCCTGAGGGCGAGACCATAGCCAAGGAATTGATCACTAGGGGCGGATTCTCAAAAGTGAAGAGCGTTAGGGCAGGCAAATATCTCCGTCTGGTAGTGGAAGCAGACAACGAAGTTCAGGCACAGCAGATCGTTACAGACATGGCAAATACCCTCAGAATATTCAATCCTGTAGTCCACACATGCAGCATCCGCATAAAGAGTGAGGCAGAGTGAAGGTCGCAGTAATACAATTTCCAGGCTCCAACTGTGACCTCGACATCTTTCACGTTCTCAGGAACGTTCTCCACGTAGAAACGAACTTGGTTTGGCACAAGAATTTCAACGGCACAGACTATGACTCTGCAGTCTTGCCGGGAGGCTTCTCCTACGGAGACTATCTCAGAGCTGGAATAATTGCGGCTCACAGTCCAGCCATGAAGCATATCAAGGAAATGGCAAAGGAAGGGAAGCCAATAGTAGGAATATGCAACGGATTTCAAATACTAATAGAGTCAGGACTACTGCCTGGTGCACTGTTGAGGAACCAAGGTACAGCGTTTATCTGTAAATGGGTCAAAATTAGGAACGAAACGAGCAATACTCCCTTCACAAAAACCATCCGAAAAGGGGCTATCCTTGACATTCCAATAGCACATGCTGAAGGAAGATACGTCAACGAACATGATGGAATACGCGAGCTGAACGAAAATGAGCAGATAGTCTTCAGATACGTGGATAACCAAGGTAAGACGTCAGAGAATTCAAATCCAAATGGCTCTATGGATTCGATAGCAGGAATTTGCAGCCTAGAAAGAAACATTCTCGGTCTTATGCCTCATCCTGAACGCGCCTCTGAAACCATATTAAGTCCTTTTTCTGGCTCCGATGGCCTTAGAATTCTGTCCTCACTTGCTCAAATCTGAGGCCCCAACTTTGAACCTCACAAAATCGCTGAAGGTAAACCTGACTTCCGAGGAACTTGCCGAAGCTAGGAGAAGACTGGGGAGAGAACCGAACGAAACAGAGCTCGGCATGATTGATATAATGTGGTCTGAGCACTGTTCTTATAAGAGCAGCAGGCAGGCTCTGCGAACGCTTCCAAAAACTGGCAAAAGGGTAGTTGTTGGCCCTGGATATGACTCGGGCGTAGTTGACATAGACGACGGTGATGTTATTGCATTCAAGATTGAGAGTCATAATCATCCGTCAGCAATAGAACCCTACAATGGTGCCGCAACAGGCATCGGTGGAATAATCAGGGACATTCTATGCATGAACTGCAGACCTATAGCCCTCTTAGACTCCTTACGTTTTGGGAATCTGGAGAGCGGTAACAGTAAGTGGCTCTTTCAGAACGTCGTAAGAGGGATAGCTGACTATGGTAACTGCACTGGCATTCCAACAGTAGCTGGTGAGATCGAATTTGACAAGAGTTTTGAACCCAACTGCTTGGTGAATGTAGCATGCATTGGCCATGGAAAAGCCAAAGATCTTGTTCTTGGAAGAATGGATCGACCAAGAGATATTATTGTCCTTGTTGGCGGAGCAACGGGCAGAGACGGTATACACGGCGTAACATTTGCTTCAAGAGTCATTAGTGAAGAGTCAGAGCTAGATAGACCAGCAGTTCAGATTGGCGATCCGTTCACTAAGAAGCTAGTGATAGAAGCAACCTTGGAAGCTCTAAGAACCAGAAAAGTCACAGCGGTGAAAGACTTGGGGGGCGGAGGCTTAACATGCGCTTTATCAGAGATGTCAAATAAAGGAGGAAAGGGTGTCGAAATCAAACTTGATGCAATCCATGTAAGAGAAGAAGATATGACTCCATACGAACTCCTGCTGTCCGAATCTCAAGAGAGAATGTTATTCACAGTAGACCCCGAAGGTCAAGATGAAGTACTTCAAGTACTGGATAAATGGAATCTTCCTTACTCAGTAATAGGAAGGGTAACAGATACAGAACACTTGATTGCTAAATACATGGATAAAGTAATCGTAGATGTTCCATCAAAACTATTGACCAATTCGCCGCTGGCAAGGAGGACTGCAAAGAAACCAAAGGCAGAATCTAATGCACAAACACCCAGGTTCACAAATCCGCTAAACTTGTCCGATACAATACTTGAGATGTTGTCTGATCCTAATGTGGCCACCAAAGAAGCAGTGTACAGACAGTACGATCACGAAGTTGGGGCAAGAACTGTACTGAAACCTGGAGATGCAGATGCAGCTGTCCTTAGAATAATGGGAACAGTCAAAGCCATCGCAGTGAAGGTTGATTGTAATAGCTCGTACTGCTATCTTGATCCGTACAAAGGTCATGCAGCGGCGGTTTCAGAGGCAGCACGCAATGTTGTTGCTACCGGTGCCCAACCGATCGCAGTAACAGACTGCTGCAATTTCGGTAATCCCGAGAAACCTGAGGTCTATTGGCAATTCAAAGAAGCCATTCGTGGAATTGCCTACATGCTCAAGGGCTTGAAGATACCATGCGTAGGAGGAAACGTCAGCTTCTATAACGAAGATGAGAAAAGTGGTAGGTCCATAAAGCCCACAACAACAATAGTGATGCTAGGGCTTATCGAGAGACTAAGTCTGATAACCAGCATGGCTTTCAAGAGAGCTGGCGAATCAATAGTTCTTGTGGGAAAGACATTCTCAGAGCTGGGGGGATCACAATATCATAGGCTGATTGGTTTCGAAGGAGGCAAAGTGCCAAATTTGATAATATCAAGAGAGAGGGCTTCCATACGAACCACAATTGAAGCCATTCGGAGTGGCTATGTTACAGCAGCCCATGATTGCTCAAAGGGTGGACTTGCAATATCCCTATCTGAGATGGCTATCAAGGGCAATCTAGGTCTGACAATTGATCTGAAAGCGGTACCACACCTGCAATCAATGAAGGCATATGAAATCCTTTTTTCCGAATCTTCCGCTAGATTCATTCTTACTTCACCAGAAAGTCAAACACCAAAGTTACTAGCGTTAGCGAGAAGGTTAGGTGCCCCAGCGGCAAAAATCGGTAAAGTATCAGCCTCAGACTATAAAATAACTATGGGGAAAGAGAGACTTGCTGAATGCTCTGTTAAACATATGAGAGAAGTCTGGCAAAAAACGATACCCCAAGCCTTCGAGATGAACTAGAATGAAAATAACTCATGAAGTAAAAAGAGAGGCTTGCGGAATCTTTGGAATGTGTAATCCCAAACATGACGTTGTAGGAAACATTTACTACGGCCTGATGTCCCTCCAACACCGAGGACAAGAAGCAGCCGGAATTTCAACAATCAAGAATGGAAAGATATTAACCAGAAGGGTTTGGGGACTCGTTTCACAGAACCTAAAGTCCAAGCTTTGGAGATTCTCTGGTCACATAGGGATAGGTCACGTGAGATATTCGACCACGGGAACATCAACTTTAGCTAACGCTCAGCCTATGACTGACAACGTCTTCGCATTTGCGCATAATGGCAACTTAGCAGACTACGTGCGTGTGAGAAGAAATCTGGAGCATAACGGATTCAGACTCAAAGCAAACAGTGACGCAGAAGTAATGCTGAAGCTCCTGAGAAGCAACTACGAGAAACATGGAAGCTATGTAGAGGCTTTCAAAGCCCTTTCCAGACAGGTTGAAGGCGGATATTCTATTGTAATGCTGACAAAAAACCGTGAATTGATCGCTGCGAGAGATCCGCTTGGGTTGAGGCCCCTCTGTCAAGGAAGAACCGGAGGCTCAACAGCTTTTGCCTCGGAGAGCGTAGCGTTAGACAGCAACAGCATAACGCTGGTTGGGGACGTCAAACCAGGTTCGGTGATCGTTGCTACTGAAGACACACGTAAAGAGTGGCAGTATGTATCATGTCGGCGCCGGGCGCACTGCATGTTCGAATATGTATATTTCAGCCGTGTCGATTCAATCCTTGAAGGAAGAAGCGTATACGATGTCAGATTCAACTTGGGCATCAATTTGGCAAAAACCTATGATACAAAACCCGATGTAGTAATTCCTGTTCCTGATACCTCAAGGACAGCAGCTGAAGGTTACTCCAGCTACACAGGGGTACCTGTCGCTGAAGGTTTGATAAAGAACAGGTATATTCACAGAACTTTCATCATGCCTCGTCAAAAAGATAGGGAGGCTGCTATGAAGCTCAAGATCAACCCTCTAAAATCTGTCGTTACAGGCAAGGAGGTTCTCATAATAGACGATAGTATAGTCCGAGGCACAACAAGTAGAGCAATAGTAAACATGGTTAGAAATGCAGGTGCTAAGAAAGTTCACATGATGAGCACATGCCCACCAATAATATCTCCCTGCTTTTACGGAATAGACATAGCCACATATAGCGAACTGATCGCGGCTAAGATGGATATAGAAAGTATCAGAACGAAGATCGAGGCTGACAGCTTGGGCTACCAAACCCTTGCAGGTCTCATCAAGGGCATAGGGCTCCCAAAAGAGGATCTGTGCTTAGGATGCCTGAGAGGCGAATACCCGACACCATACGCACAGAGGATTCTAAACACGATTAAAGAGAATACCAAACCTAGCAAAAACAGACTATGGGAGGCGGAACTTTCAGCATGAAGACGAGCCCCACCAAACCAGGGAAGTCAGTAGCCGTAGTCATTGGAAGTGAAAGTGATAGACCGATTGCTGAGAAAACGGTAAGAGTGCTGGACAAACTGAATATATCCTACGAAATCAAAGTCCTTTCAGCCCACAGAAACCCCAAGGAACTTGAAGAGTACATACAGTCAACAGATGCACTGATCTTCATAGCCATTGCAGGATTATCGGCTCAGCTACCAGGATTTATAGCATCAAAGACCTCCAGACCAGTCATAGGTGTCCCAGTGGATGTAAAACTCGAGGGCCTTGACGCTCTCCTATCAATAATGCAGATGCCTAAAGGGGTTCCAGTAGCAACAGTCGGAATAGACAATGGTGAGAATGCTGCATTGTTAGCTGCCCGAATTCTATCCCTCATTGACCCCCAACTGAAACCCACTCTCTAGGAGAGATCGGTTTGAGCTGGACCTACAGAACAGCAGGTGTAGACAGAAACAAGATCAGAAAGGCTCACCTAACCATTGCTGGACTCATCAAAGATACATACGGACTCAGACTGGGAAGATTCGGTGAGGTGCTTGAAGGTTTCGGTCACTATGCATCCCTCATAGATCTAACCGAAGATAAGGCACTAGCACTCCACTGTGACGGATGCGGAACAAAAGTGTTGGTTGCTCAACTGATGAACAAGTACGACACCATAGGTATCGATTGTGTTGCCATGTGTGTAAACGACCTGATATGCATTGGAGCAGAGCCGACAACCCTGATAGACTACTTAGCCTTAGAGCAGCCGGACGAGAAGATGGTCAATGAAATAATGAAAGGACTTGTCGAAGCTGCAGAGAAGACGAAGACTAGCATAATAGGTGGAGAGACCGCTATCATGCCCGATATAATAAAAGGAGCGGTCAAGGGGCGGGGGTTCGATCTAGCAGCATTCTGTTTAGGTATTGTAAAGAAAAATAACATAATAAGGGGAAACAGGCTCAAACTTGGAGACGCAATTATTGGAGTCAGAAGCAGCGGAATACACAGCAACGGATTCTCACTTGCACGAAAAGTCCTACTTCAGAAGGCAGAACTCGATCTAAAGGACAAACCTCCAGAGCTTGAACGAACCATCGGAGAAGAGCTCCTCGAACCCACCAACCTCTACGTCGATGCTGTGATGTCAGTCATTGAGACGATCGATATACACGCAATAGCTCACATAACTGGCGGAGCGTTTGCCAAACTCAGACGATTCGAGCCCTATGCAGATGTCGGCTTTCATCTCGACAAAATGCCCGAACCCCATCCCATCTTCAAACTAATACAAAAGACCGGAGGAATAACCAATGAGGAAATGTACAGAACCTTCAATATGGGAATTGGCCTCTGCATAATGACTCCAGAAAGTAACAAAGACAAAGCAATTTCCTTATGCGAAGCACAGGGGCTCAGCGCATATGATATTGGAAAAGTTGTCAAGAACTCAGGCGTTAGGCTCGATATCGATGGGAAGACCGTGGTTTTCTAAGGAGGATACAAGATTCTAGCCCTAAAGTCAAGTTCGGCAAGCTTATATCATGACCTCATTGCCATTCATCGTGCTCCGGGGTAAGATTATTGAGTTATGATGTCACGATAGTTGGTTGTGGACCCGCGGGAATATTCTCAGCTCTAGAACTCTCGAGCAAGACAGAATTGCGGATTCTGATGCTTGACCTGGGTCCTCAGTTGGAACAACGAAGATGCTCTACCGAGCGGGGATTTGGATGTATCAGATGCGATCCATGTTCTCTTCTGACAGGGTGGGGTGGCTCAGGAGCCTACAGCGATGGAAAACTAACTCTTTCCACAGAAGTGGGAGGGTGGCTTGACGAATACATCGACACTACGGAATTGAAATCTCTGATAGAATATGCGGATAGCATCTACGTAAGGTTTGGAGCTCCCAAACATCTGTATGGAACAGATCAGAGTAAAATCGACGAAATCAAGAGGAAAGCATCCCTTGCTGGATTGAAGCTCATTCCTTCTAGGATACGACATCTAGGAACCGAGAACTGTGCACGGATCCTGAGTAGAACAAAGCAGGTCCTCCAAAAGAAGGTAGAAATCAGAACAGGAACAGAGGTCAAAGGCCTAATGGTGCAGGATGGTGAAATAAAGGGTGTCGAGACAAAAGATGGAGAAAAAATCTCGAGTAAATATGTTGTCGTTGCACCAGGCCGGGTTGGCGCGGAGTGGTTGACAGCTGAAGCTCAAGTTCTAGGTCTTAAGACAATGAATAACCCTGTTGACCTAGGCGTGCGCGTTGAGGTTCCGGCAGCGGTTCTTCAGGATATGACTGATGTACTCTACGAACCTAAACTGATTTACCAATCAAGGTCCTTCGATGACACGGTCAGGACATTCTGTATGAATCCCTCAGGTGAAGTAATCACTGAGAACTACAATGACATAATCACAGTTAACGGTCAAAGCTATGCCGAAAAGAAAACTGAAAATACTAACTTTGCCGTGCTAGTAAGCACACGGTTTACAGAACCTTTCAGGGAGCCTATAGCTTACGGCAAGTACATCGCTAGACTCGCAAACCTACTGGGGGGCGGAATCCTAATTCAGCGATTAGGAGACCTTGAATCTGGAAGAAGATCTACTGAGCAGAGGCTGGCTAGGAACTTAGTTGTCCCAACTCTAAAGTTCGCAACACCAGGTGACCTCAGCTTCATTCTGCCTTATAGATACCTAGAAGACATCAAAGAGATGCTGCAGGCCATGGATAAGGTTGCGCCGGGAGTATATGCAAAACACACATTGCTGTACGGCGTTGAAGTGAAGTTCTACTCGTCAAGGGTCGAATTGAACAACAATTTTGAGACTAAAGTGCGTAATCTGTTTGCTATTGGAGACGGAGCAGGGATAACCAGAGGGCTCATTCAGGCATCTGTTTCAGGCGTCGTGGCTGCAAGAGAGATCACAAGAAAAGAAAAGTAGTATTACATCTGTGAAAAGTAAATGCGAATTTTCTCAAATATCTCATAATAAGTCCAGAGTGGTGGGGCGGGCGGGACTTTCATGGAACTCGGCCCATTTTGAACCCGCGATCTCCGGCTCTCTCTCAAGATGACCCGAGACCGGGATCTTAGACCAAGCTGGACCACCGCCCCGGGTGAATGACTAGACAGATCCACTTTAAAAGATCTCACATTAGCGCGCGCTTCCAAGAGGACCACAGAGAAAGATGTTCTTTTGAAAAACTCCAATCCTGCTACCAACTGAACTTCGGGTTTAGCGAGTTCTACTCTTAGGTATGGGAATTGCTGTTAGCATTTTGGCCCTGATTGTGGGCCTTGGTTTGTTTTCGACTTTTCTTGGACTTTTAGCACACGCTAGTCGGTGAGCACACACACAAAAAAATAATCTGTCTTAACGGTTCAAATTAGGGTGCTCTCACCAGCTAGGGGGGGGATATTGCATAGTGGTTGTTTTTTGGGGTTTCACGTGTTTTGGGTTTGGGTACGTGGAACTGCCTTGTGGGTGTTTGGTTTAGAGGTTTAGGGTTTCACGTGGCAGTCATTTTATGATTGATTCGGTGATGATCAATTCTACCATAGAGCGATTGAAACCCCCGCCAGAGGTCTCAAATATGTTACTGTTTCTCTGGTTCAGGCTTGAAATAGGCTTTTTCGTTTCTCGCTTTTCTTTGAGGTGTCGGTGGGGTTCTAGGTATTTAAATCGTCTACCGGCTAGAGAGCGCGCGCGCTCCACTTTTCTTTATTTCATCTAGTGCCGATAGTACATGATTCCTATTTATCTCGCCAGGTATCATGCCCACTTCAGCCCATTTTTGAGTAAGTTCCTTTGGAAACTTCAGAGGGATACTTCGTCTCATTCTTCTGAATCTTATCTACAAGCGCCTTCACGATGTCTGTTCCTATCGCATTAAACATGCTTATGCAATAGATCAGGATGTCTGCAAGTTCTTCTTGTAATCTTTCAAAATTGGCAGCATTCTTCATAAGATGGGCTTCGTCTGTGGTGATCCATTGAAATATTTCCAGCAGCTCCGCGGACTCTATACTGATAGATTCAGCGAGGTTTCTTGGCGTATGGAATCTTTTCCAATCTCTATCTTGGATGAACTTCTCGATCAAACTCTTTACAGTCGCAAAAGTAGTGTTAGAATCGTCTAGTTCCACATCTGGAACCGTTTGACAGCACCTGGAGCCTTACTCCACAACGAAGTTACGTAGCGCCATATTTGAGCCTAATGAATATTGGTCGATGACGTGGTCTGGTTTTATTATTGGGCCCGTGAGGGCCCCAATAGGAGAAAAGAAAAAAGAGGAGGGAGAAGATTACGGCTTGATTTGCCCGGGTATCTTCAGAAAGTATAGAGGTTGTTCTCGTTCTTCTTGTTGTAGTATGAGTTTGCTCTGTGGTGAGCTAAAGAGCGCGCATAAGACGCCAGCGTTTTTCATCTCGCTCATCCTCAACCCATAGGATATACGAGTCACCCGTATAAATGTTCCTATGTGTTACACAATTACACTCTATGTAGTCGAACCAGTCTAACACCCACCTAGCATGCATTAACCCTGTCAAGAACACCAACTCAAAGAAAGTGTACTATACTCGAATGAATTGTCTATTCTTTTAAACAAAGATCACTCTCCAGATATCCCAAACAGAGGCAGTAGTAATGTCAATGTCATTCGAAAAATCTGGAGTCGACATACTAAACGCAGCCTCCTCGCCAGTAAGGCTTCGAATCCTAAAGCTACTGAAGTCTAAGGGGCCACTTCCTTACACCGAAGTGATGTCCGCATTAGGTCTCGATCCGATACGTGACGCAGGTAAGTTTGTCTATCACCTTAAGAGCGTAACTGGAACACGTCTGGTCACGCTGGACAAGAACACAAAGAAATATGGAATAACCGAGCTCGGAGAAATCGTGGTAACCTTCGAGAGGGATTTGGAGGAGTACGTAGCTGCAAAGAAAGGGAAGTTGTATGTCAGAACATCTAGGCTCTCTCTAGAGGAGTTTGAGAGAGAGAAAATAGCGAACTCACTGATCAATGAGGCTGGTGTTCCTTATGAATTGGCCCAAGAAATAGCGGCAGAAGCTGAAGAGCGACTTCTCAGGCTACGGACAAGTTACCTGACAGCGCCTCTGATAAGAGAGTTCATTAACGCCATACTGATTGAGAAACGCCTTGAAGATTATCGTCACAAACTAACAAGACTCGGGATGCCTGTTCATGATGTTTCAGAGCTACTCAGATATTCCAGTGAAAGGATGCTTAATGCTCAGGCTGTGACTTATGCAGCTGGAAATGCCGTTATCGAGGAATACGTACTCCTGAATTTCCTACCGAGAAGCATTGCCGACGCTCACCTTTCTGGAGTCTTGCATATTGATAATCTAGGAGAATGGATACTCAAACCGAGCGAGGTCATGCAGGACCTAAGATTCTTTCTCATGAACGGGTTACCAACAAAAAAGCCTCCAAAGACATTTCAGACTGCTCTGCTTGCTGCACAACAGGTATACGAGCTAGCAAGAAACGAAGTGTCTGGTGAACAGTGCTTTGACATGTTCAACATATTCCTAGCACCATACGTATCCAAGGTTTCCAAAGACCAGCTGAGAGATTCACTCTACCAATTCTTTACGAACATTCGTCATGATGTCTACTCACAGGATATTGGTAGCAGCCTCTCTCTTGGTTTTGAACTTAGTATCCCACAATTCCTCAATAGTATCAAAGTCAATGGACCTGAAGGTAACAACCTTGGGAAATATGGCGATTATACAGAGTCTGCGAACGATCTGCTAGAAGCAGCAGTTGACGCCGCTATCGAGGCGTCAAAAGAGAAACCTCTCCTTAATCCTAGACTCATCTTCAAGATCAGGGGTCCAAATGAAAGTAACAAGAGAGTGCATGATTTACTGATGAAGATACATCAATTCGCGGCAACATCCTTCCTGCCATACTTTGCAAATCTCGGAAGCGAAGAAAAGGCAGTCTATACTGCAACTGGCTTAAGAATTGATAATTCCTGGACAGGTAACTGGGAAGACGACTGCATGAGGACGGGCAATGCCGACACAATCTTCTTAAACCTGCCGAGGATTGCCTACGAATCGCACAGAAAGATAGACAGATTTCAGAACATACTTGAGACGAATCTCAATCTTGTGGCTGCAGCTTTCCAGAGGAAGAGCGAGGTTCTCAAAGAGAGGCTCCAGCAGTCATTACTCCCGCTTCTGTCGGGAGGTGCTGAGAGTGCCTATTTCATTGAAAAGAACGCGACTTATGCAATTAGTTTCGTAGGGCTATATGAAGCTGTAAAGGCATTCATAGGGGCCTCTCTAAATGAGAACGAAAGAGCCATGGAATTTGCTCTAAAGATACTGAAAGAAATAAACGACTTTGCAGAGTCCGCTTCCAAGAAGCTGGGAATGCGTCTAGTTGTTGCACAAAGGCCTCAAGATGAGGCTTCATCCCGGCTCGCAAAGCTTGATATGGCGAGATATGGTCCTGGGCAAGTGGCAACTGAAGGGATTAGGGACTATCCCTACTATACAGATCTCTTTGTGGTTCCATTAGCAGCCAAGATAGATCTTCATCAGAGAATTGCCCTAGAAAGCAAATTCCAAGAACAGTCCCTGGGAGGACACTTAACACCTATCTATTTGGCTCCGAAAGAGCAAGATCCGAAGGAGCTACTACATCTTACAGAGCAAGCATGCCAGAACCATCTGAGATTCTTCACCTACACCACCAACTTCTCCTACTGCCGGAGGTGCAACAAAACTTCCCTTGGCATAGCTTCAAAGTGTCCATCGTGCGGCGCGACAAACTTGATCACATTCGGCAGATCTTCAGCAACATATACACCACTGACGTTGTGGGCTGAATCAAAGAGAAGGGATATAGAGAGTAGAACTATGTACTCGTTATCCTAGACTGACTCATGCGCAAAATCACGTGATCGCTCCAAGAATAAGAGCCAACAAACCCATCCGCGAAAGCACCCCGTACCAGACCTGTCTGAAATATCTAGCATATATGGTGCCATCAACATCGGCATCGATCTCATCAACCCTAGGTAAAGGATGCATAACTATCGCGCCTTTCTTACAATGTTTAAGGTCAGCTTGAGTGAGTCTATATGAACCCTTAATAGCTTCATATTCAGCAAGGTCAGCAAATCGTTCCTTCTGTATTCGTGTCATATATATGACATCGACCTCGCCTAGAATCTTCCCGAGGTCTTTGCCTTCCTCAAAGTCTATATTACGTCCAATGTCCTCAAGAACTTCGTGCCGCATTCGCAGTAGGTCAGGAGAGATCAGGCACAATTTGACATCTTTGTAAAGAGAGAGGGCGTATGCAAGAGAATGCACAGTCCTGCCATAGCGAAGGTCACCCACCATGGCGACTTTTAAACCATCTATGTGACCGAACTCCCGCTTCATAGTGTATATGTCAAGTATTGCTTGGGTAGGATGCTCCTCAGAGCCTGAGCCTGCATTCACTACAGGAACATCGGTAACTTCACCCGCTAACCGCGAAGCTCCCTCAAGAGGATGCCTAATAACTAAGACGTCAGCATAGTTCTCCACGACCCGTACAGTATCTGATAGGTTCTCTCCTTTTTGTACAGATGCGGTGCTAGGTTCAGCAAATCCTATGCATGATCCACCAAGCCGATACATTGCAGACTCGAAGCTTAGTTTGGTTCTGGTGCTGGGTTCGAAAAAGAGAGTAGCCATAATCTTGCCTCTGAGAATGTCAGAACCACTTTTGGCTTGTAGCTCCATTTGATCTGCAGCTGAGAGCATATGATCAATGTCAAATCTCGTGAAGTCGCGTATTGAAATTATATCCCTTCCAGCAAGACTCATGCAAAGCCCCACATCTAATTCCTAAGGTTCCATAGATAACTTGAGGGGTGGAAAGCAATAAAAGAGATTCCAATCGGAATACTGTTCACAGAAGTAGTTTAACACAGGAATATCATAGTGAGAAGCTACTAAGGTCTGGATTTCAATTGGGGAGTGTCGATAGAGAACACCAATAACCTAGATCAAAGTCAGAGATTGTGGTACACTAAATGGAAGCAGGATCAGTAGGAATAGTCAAGACTCAAACTTTCACTTTTGCGAATTCACCAAACAAAATGCTGCTTGATAGTGGAAGAAAGCTCGGCCCCATAACCTTGGCGTATGAAACCTATGGAAAACTCGACTCAGACAGACGCAACGCCATACTAGTCTTCCACGCCCTTTCCGGCGACGCTCATGTTGCTGGTAAACACCACAAGAATGATCCCAAACCTGGATGGTGGGACAATATGATTGGTCCTGGGAAAGCCTTCGATACCGACAGGTACTTTGTAATTTGTTCTAATGTTATAGGTGGGTGCAGAGGCTCTACAGGACCTAGTTCAACTAACCCGAAGACTGGGAAACCATACGCCCTAGGCTTCCCGATGGTTACCTTAAAGGACATGGTGAAGGCTCAGAGAGAACTGATCGATTATCTTGGAATAGATCAGTTGCTTGCAGTAGTTGGAGGATCTATGGCTGGAATGCAAGCTCTTCAATGGACAGTTACATATCCTGAGCGGGCGGCTCTCTGTATACCTATCGCTACAGCAGCTCGGCAGTCACCTCAGAACATCGCTTTGAATGAAGTAGGTCGGAGGGCAATCATGAGCGATCCCAAGTGGCAACGCGGTAACTACTATGGAAGTAGGGCGCCTCCCACTGATGGCTTATCTGTAGCTAGAATGATCGGTCACATAACATATCTAAGTGACAAAACCCTTCGGATAAGATTCGGCCGGAGGTTGCAGGAAAGAGATAGGCTTAGTTTCAGTCTCAAACCTGAGTTTCAGGTTGAAAGTTACATCCATTACAAAGGCGAAACGTTCACAAAAAGGTTTGACGCAAATTCCTACCTCTACATTTCTAAAGCAATTGACTATTTTGACATAACGAATGGATATAGCTCACTTGAAGAAGCATTGACAGTAACAAAGGGGAAGTTTCTAGTGATCTCCTTCAGTTCAGACTGGTTGTATCCACCATTAGAGTCTGAAGAGCTGGTGAACGCTCTGCGGGGGGCAAACAAAGACGTGGTTTACTACGAGTTACCCTCAACCTATGGTCACGACGCTTTTCTTGTTGAAGGAGAGAAAATGACCCAAATAATATCATATTATCTCTCCCACGCCCGTGGCAGGGACAAGCTGGAAAGGTATCAAGATGAGAACCAGCCAACGAGCTAGATTATCCAGCAGACTAATCTAATGAGTTATTGTCAAATATGTTCTCCACCGAATTCTATCAGTGAGGATCTATGTCACAAGTCGGTAAGGCTGAACTATACGTCAAAAAGATCAGAAACGGGACTGTGATAGATCACATATCGGCTGGATACGCCTTGGACGTACTGAAAATACTCAACGTAACCGGTAAAGAAACCAATACTGTAGGCGTAGTCATAAATGTCCCGAGCAAACACATTGGAAAGAAAGACATAGTGAAGATTGAGGGTGGGGAACTCAAGCCCGAAGATGTAGACAAGATTGCTCTAATATCGCCTAAGGCAACAATAAACATAATTCATGAGTATGATGTTGTGGAAAAGAAAAAGGTCAGCCTGCCCAGAGATATTACCGGAATAATCAAGTGTGGGAATCCCGTTTGTATATCAAACTCCAAAGAGCCTGTAAGTTCACTCTTTCACGTTCAAGAAGTGGAACCCATACGTCTCCGTTGCCATTACTGCAATCGAACCATGGAGAAAAAGGATATACTCAAGCAATTCTAGATTATACTCCTGTAAGGTGAAAGAAGAATTAGTAGGACAAGAGACATATTGGTTCGCTCTTTCTTGTCGTGAGAGGCACGAGTTGGTAGGGGAAAATGGCTACTATAGGAGTCATAGCTGACAGAGAAACAGCCACATATTTCAAGATAACAGGAATTTGCAACAGTTACCCAGCGGACAATGTAAAGGAGGCCAGAGGAAAGACTAATCGAACTACTTCGGAATCAGGAGACATCAATAATATTCATCACAGAGGAGGTAAGCGAATGGCTGAAACCTACCCTCATTAGAGTTCGGAGAGGAAGAGAGTATCCACTAATAGTGTCTATCGCCGGGAAGCAAGGCAAGGAACCCCAAGCAGACCAGCTTGCTGACTTGGTTAAGAAAACGGTTGGTGTCGAGATAAAGATAGGACAAGAAAAACCAAGTAATTGAAAAGGCTACGTCTCCATCTAGCTTCAAGACTATGTATGGACCAGCCCATAATGATCCGTAGGGCACTCTTCTATACGGCAGATAAGTATTGAAGGATACGGGTGTGCTATGAGATGGGGGTCAAGATACCAGCTGGTCGTTATGTTGAGTGTCTCAGGGAGAGGCAGATTTTAGGGTAGTGACTAATCTACCATTCACCACGTTCCAGTTGATGTTTTCAAAGAATGCATCAATATATGATGCCCGCTTTGGTCCGTAATCTGTGTAGTAGGCATGCTCATAAACGTCTAAGACAAGCAACGGAATTGCATTCAAGAATCCGTAGGAATTGTGGGCATCTAGACCATTGTTCATGAGCCTATTACTTGATAGATCGTATACGAGAATCGCCCAACCCCTAAGGGCCACTCCACATGCTTTGAAATCTTCCTTCCACTTCTCGAAAGAACCGAAGCTCTCCTCGATCATTTGATTTAGCTTTGTTCCACGTTGTGTCCCTTGGCCATCCTTTATATTTTCAAAGTATAGTTCATGAAGGACTGCCCCCATCCAGTTGAAGCTTTCTTCAACCTTCAGTTCCCTAAAATCACTAAAGTTCTGGTTTGCCTTGCTACGATCGGTTGTCTGTTGCTTGTCCCATATCTCATTGATCTTGTTGACATATCCTTTGTAATGTGTTTCAAAATGATACTCAAGTTGCTGGTCTGATATTCCTTTCAATCCTTTAGGTTTGATTTGATCTTTTGGTGTTATTTTCATAACTAAACTCTGCATCTCCTCAGGTCAAGTCGTGCGCTATCTAGTGTCTCTATCTCTTGCCTTTTTAATAAACGCTTTGAAGTCTTCCTAGAAATACTCGCAGACGTTTGGTCTACGGTTTCTATAATTTCTGCGGGTAACAAACTTCAATTTCGGAAAAATCGAACCGAAGATGCGGTTGGACGGATGAACCAATACAATTAATAGTCATTTGATTTCAGTCGTAATTCGAGACTTTACTGAATCGGATGATCTCTGGAATTACAGGGGACTCAACTGTTGGGTGATGTAGCAACCTTGGCTTTTGCGTCCTATGAGTGAAGGAATGAGTGGGTTACAGTGACTGAAGACTGTATAGTAACAGGATGCGAACAGATTTGAGCACAAACAAGACTGGGCTTCTTGTACTATGGTTTCTGATGTTTACCTTTCAGAGCGTACAGTCTAATCATGAGGCATCAGGTAGGTCAACTGAGGGTTTTTACCTAACGGGGCCAACGCATTGTTTCAGTGTGGGAGCCGGGTACGATTCCAAGTTTCTGTTCTCGATAAGGTCTCTTGGCTACAGAGGACGAGTGGACTTCGACACTGTTGTTCCCGGAGAGGTTACGGTCGAGTTGCGTTCACCTATATTTTTGAATTCCACAGACGGTGGGACTTATTGCCCTGTAACCGTGCGAGCAACATCGGCAGCATCCACGGGTGAGCAGTCAATAGTCATTACAGCGAGGGGAGGATCGTACTCGGACGCAATTTCAATTTGCATAATAGTTTCAGATTTCACGAGGCTAACGATACAGACGTCACCATTGGAGGTTCCAACTGTCATCTTCTTTGACAACACCAAGTATAAAATAGAAGGTAAGCCTCTCACACTACAGACTCGCGTAGGTAAGCACACATTAGAAGCCTATACAAGTGAGTCAAGAATCGGTACGAGACAATTCGTGAGAAAGGGTTTGATCTTATCCAGTTTGGATGGGAATAGCACCCAATATATGAGACAAGACAGACTTCTGACCCTTACGATCAATGGCAATAGCACACTGACGATTCTCTTTGAGGAAGTAACACAAAATGAGGCTGAAAGAACAAGCTGGAAAGAGTCCCTCATAATAAGGAATCTAGTGCCAATAGTACTTGCTTTGATAATCGTTTCTGCTGTAATCCTGCTTTATGTCAGGATAAGAATCACCAGAAGAAATTTCCGCAAGAATGAGGATGAGATGATCTAGGTTTTCTCAGAACATATGAGTAATCAATATCTGCCAATTCTTCTCTATCAATGATTGCTGGTCTAAATCTGGGTGTTATGGACTCGCTCAGATTCGCGGTAGATCGGCCAATAATGGTAATCCTGTTCTGGCTCCGTACTCTTCTATACATCGTGAGGCTACAAGATTTCCCAGCTTTCCGCAAGCGTAGAGATCCTTACCATGTAGTAATCCGTAGATGAATCCAGCACAGAATGCGTCACCGGCTCCTGTCGTGTCCTTTGGTGCAATTTTGGACGCCGGAATCAAGTGACTCTCTTTTGCATCAGTAACGTAGCATCCTCTTTTGCCCAGTTTTACTGCGACGAGTTCTACTCCTAGGGAAAGAAGAGTTCGTGAACCTTCTTTGTACCCCCTCTTTGTAAGCGCTCTGATCTCTTTTTCATTTGGCAAGATGGCTAGTGTCCTTTTCAGGAGAGGACTAAGAACGCTGATTCCTTTCTTTGAATACAGTTCACCAGGATCTAAGCAAATTTCTGCTCTTCGTAGATTCCTGACCAATCGCTTCTGTGCGTTAAAGGGAGCCCCACCAACAAAGGATGTAAGATGAAGGAATTTTGATGAGTCTGCATATTCAAGCCTTATCTCGTCAAATTTCAAGGAGTCGTTGACGCCGGGGTCGATGTAGAGTACTCTTTCGCCGAGGTCGTCTATGAAACCTATGCAAACACCGGTCCTTCCATGCTTAGAGTGTTTGATCCCGCTTATTTCCACTTTTTCTCTCTGAAGATCCTTTAGAAGGTAGTCTCCTTCGATATCTCTGGCCAACTTGCCGATGTATCCTGTTCGCACTCCTAGACGAGACAAACCCACTACTGTGTTTGCAGCTGAACCTCCAGGTGAGATGGTTAAGCCTTTTACGAAAGTTTCGTCCCCAGCTTCAGCTATCCTACTTACTCTGTAGAGTTTGTCAAGATTAAGCGCTCCGAAACCTACAATGTCTGGTCTCAACCAAATAGCTCCTTTAGACGCACTCGGTATCTACCGAGTTTTCCACCGTAGTTTCCAGCAGATATCCAAGAAACTTCAGGTAGATCCCATATGCTCTCTATGCCTGCTCTCATGGCTTCAGATACTACTGCGAGTGAGACGCCGTTTATGACGATTTCTGGAATGTATTCGACTCCTTCAGGGATCTTTGAGCGTGTTCCGAGCTTATCCCTAAGTGAGGGGCAATATGCTTCATTGGTTGTGGGGCCAATCCATGGGAACTTTGTCTCTGGTTTGGAACCTGCTGAGCAAATATCGAATGGTGTTACCGCACCATCTATTTGGTGAATTGCCTCTAAGGCTCTTCTTCCGGCTTCAAAGACAGCTTTCTTGGTTTTGCACATGTACCAGAAGTTGCCTCCCATAACGCCCAAGCCATAGCCGAGATATCTTTCAATGCGGAAGTCAGGCACCATTATTGGGACGTTTATGATTCTTCTGCCTTTGAGGTCCTCCTCCCACTCGAAGCCATCACCACAATGGCCGATCCTTTCCATGGTATCGATCTGTCCTACCGCGCCGTTGAGGGCATTGTATACTGCTGTGAAGGGTTTTACAAGTATGTCCTGCCTTATTCTGTAAGAAAGCTCGATCTCGAACCTTTTGACGGAATCCTGTAGCGGCTTTGACGAGTCTATGCCGCCCCAAAACTGAACGATCACACCATTGCGGCCATCAGGAGTCTCACTATGCTTGATTCGCTTCTCATAACCTCCTTCGACTCTGCCGATTACAATAGATGGCGTACTTGTTGAGTCCTCAGCAGCAGCCTTCAGAGTCTCTTCATCATCAGAAGTGATAATTAGCCTGGCAAAGATGCCCTCAAAGGCTTCTGCATAAGTATCTTCTACTTTCTCAATTCCCATGATATTGCCACCATATTACTCAATTATCCAAGACTGCCTATAGCCTCTCCTCTAACTTGCTTTCTGAAAAGGGAACTCTCTTTTGTCAATCTTTCTATGTTGTTCTCCGCAACTATTTCGACTTGTGGTAGACCTGCGTGGTAGACCTCTTCTGCCTTTATTCTAAGCTGTGTTCCCAAAGTCTTCTCAATTTGGTCGTAATCCCAACTGGCAACAAGTTGCCTCACAGCTTCTTTTCCTCCTTTGTTGAAGATCAAAGCAATAATAGTTGTCGCCAGGGTATCACCTGACAGAATTGCCAGCTCAGCTTGCCTTATTGCGTATTCGTTGCCGTTGAAGGATACGGCGAGGCCTTCACCCTCTCTAACGTACTTGAGTGGTTCAGAGTCAGTTATACTATCGCCGAAGTAGACTGTCTGTTTAAGATCACTGTTGTGTCTTCGGAGTATGTCCTTAACTGCTTCAACTTTCTCTGCTCCGCCAACAGGTTTAACGATTGTAATGATTCTGCCAATGGTCATTCCATGTATTTCGTGCCAGATGATCTGATCGAGGAATTCTATGTTTTCTCGATCTTGTTTGTCAAAGTCCTGAATAGAACGTGCTTTGGGGGGTATTCTTGGCGGCGAGAGCTTGGTTAGCTTGTCAGCCCACGTTTTGACTCTTTCAATTTCCCAGTCTGGAATCTTGAAGGAATCTAGATTAAGCTTCGTCGAGTAAGTATTACTCTTGGGAAATCCTATGAGTTGGCATAATGATTCAATGTAATGCTCGTAGCTAGTGCTCACTATGAAAGAAGGCATAACTTTGCTGACCAAGCCTAAGGTCTCTCGCGCCCCTGGAACAAGCCTAAGGGTCTCTTCTGAGATACTCCTGAAGAGCGCATCTGTTGCGCCGTATGCTTTAAGGAATGGAAGTATGAGTCTTAACGTATCTCCAGGTTTATAGTGCTGCCTCCTCACGATTTCGACTTGAATATCGTCATATTTGCTGATTAGTGAGAAAAGCCTAGCTCCATCTGGGATCAGTCTCTCCAATAGTTCAAATGCGTTGTCGTTTTTTGAGATTGGGCCTTCACAGTCCGTTATGAAGATCCTGCTCACTTAGACCTCAACCGATTCATGTGCTCAATACTTCTGTTGATGTGTTTCCTCGAGGCTATGTCGCTTCGGTACCATAGTCCTCCTCCATGTATCTTTTCTATGCCCAATAGCGAGAATTTCCTAGCTTCATCTGTTGTCCCTGCTATTCCAACTGAGCAGATGGTTCTGGATGAGAGCGAGTAGATCTTGCCATCAGACCTAAGTTCCATGGAGCCTGGATAGAGTCTTAAATTGTCAGAATTCCTATGTGCAAATTCATATCCGTCTTGTAGGTTAAGAGGTGCCCCAACTTCTTCTCTACTCACCTCACTGGGGAACTGCTGTACATATCCGCCGTAGGCTGGAGGAACCTTATAGGTCACGACGCTTGATACGGGCTTGAATTTCACTGAATAAAGCTCTTGATCAATCATGTTCAAGCAGAGTTCGACAAAATCTTGGTTAATTATTGGCAGGATG
>Ga0315296_10001099_pt1 | contig 23819 bp, 32 predicted proteins | sample YL17G14_18_MG_FD_203921 | JGI IMG/M metagenome (GOLD analysis project Ga0315296, IMG submission 203921) | Sediment microbial communities from Yellowstone Lake, YNP, Wyoming, USA - YL17G14_18 | ecosystem: Environmental > Aquatic > Freshwater > Lake > Sediment | place: USA: Wyoming | collected... | reverse complement strand
CCATCGCCACGCCTGCCTGCAAGCAGGCAGGCAGGCGGCGTAGGGACCTGCTTGCGGTAGGCAGGCCGATTCACTCTGTCGCGACTACCTGTGTCTGCGCCATCGGAGCCTGGCCCGGCCGGAGGATCATCGCCACGTCCAGCCTGCAGCCATGGCGCTGCAGGGCTGCCTCGATCTCGGCAGCGCATTGCTGGATCCTCTCCTGCCGCTCCTTCTCCAGCATCGCCCGGGCCACGGCTGAGGAGATGCCTTCGACCTGCGCCACCTGGGGCTCTGCGGCCTGGGATTCAGGCTGACCCGTTCTTACCTTTCGACTGTTGCTCACCGTTACCTCCTACGTGAAGTACCCCCATACTATAATGTAGGCATCCAATGTCAGCGTGCCGGATGCGTCAATCTGATACCAGAGGTCGCCGTTGGCGTCGCAGGGAACGGTCGGGGTCGTCTCAGCCCATATATCACCCCCTGTCGGTCGGCACGACACCATTTGGTAGAAGGGGGACTGCGAGGGACCAAGCGAGAGATGTAAATTCGCTGTCCCCCATGGAGCGGAGTCTCGCGTAACGAGCCGCAGCAAGTACGCCTTGATGTGCGACGTATCCGCCGGAGCGCCGGTGAACGTGCTCATGTCCAGTAGGGTGGCTGTGAGTACGTCGCTCTTGGCGTCGCCGTCCCAGGAGGTGTGCGTCCAGGGGGTGGCAAGAGGGACGAAGGCATAGGCGGTGAGAACGCTGTCAACCGCCGAGCGGTATGGGCGGAGATTGGAGGTATACATCACTTCGCCATCGGCTGGATACTCTCCCGGAGCATCGCCGGACTCTATCCCTCCAATCAAGACCTTGATCCCATTCACCAGAGTGTCGGCCTGGAAGCCGATGGGAGCCTTCCCGATGATCACGACAGTATCTGCTGCACCCGAACGAAACTGAAACACGTTGCCCCTCGTTGTTGAAAGCGGCAGGGCAAACCGTAACAGGTCTTGCGTATCAGAGATGTACGTATACCGGCGCGTCGTGATCTGGGCAGCCACACTACCCGACATTAGCCAGGAAATAGACTTGGCCTGGAGCCAGTCAGCCGGAAAGTCCAGATTGATGCCTGAGGAGTTTAGCCACACTCCCCCGGCCCCGGCATATAGATAGCCATCTGTTCCCATGTAGACCTGCTTGACCCCGCTCCCCCACATTTCCAGCAGGCCGATGCCCCCGCTGTTGTAAATCTTGAGTGCCGTGGTCGGGGCAGCGAACGTCCCCGTCCCCTGGAAGATGCCGCCCGAGGTGCCGACGTTGAGGACTCCCTGGATGTAGGCCCCGCCGGAGTTGTCCAATTGCAGCACGGTCGCGTCATAGTTGCGGAGCCGCAGGCCGTTGGTCGGGTCAATCGTGATGTTGGCCTTGGTGGCAGCATACTCCCCGACCGCCAGGCCGAAGGTCGTGGCGGCATAGCCCCAGTTGCCTTTGAGGTTACCAAGACGGACGTGCTCGGCCATTGCCGACCATGGTGAGCCAGCGTGGGTAAAGACGCGGACCCACGGGCTGTTGGTCTGGTCAGCGGAGAGGTAGATACCTCCCGCCCCGCTCAATCCGTAATTGAGAACGGCCAGGCCAGCGCGGAAGGTGTAGTTGCTGACTGGACTCTGCTTCACCACGGTCAGTCGCCAATAGGTAGTCATGTCCGTCTTGGAGGAGATGGTGGCCCAGAGGTCGCGGGTACTGCCGGCCAATGGTTCCTTTAGCCGGATGATCTCGTCGACCGCCCACAGCGCCCCGGCTGCGGCGTGGGTCATCCCCGCCGGGTCCTCAATGTCCACGTCGAAGGTCGTGGGGCTGTCCACCGAGGTGCAGTCCGCGTAGAGTTTGCCCGCCGCCTGGACGATGATCTGCGAGCCGCCCGTCGCCAGGATGGTCGCGTACTCGAACACTGAGGTGCGCAGGGCCCCTCTGATGTCTACGTTGTTGAACTCGGCATCCCCGGCCGCACTGATCCTCCAGCCGACAAACCCCTGGGTGTAGGAGGCGGAACGGATTGCGTCGCCTGCCACCGGCCCCAGGTTGTCGGCGGCGTGCCGTGTCAGGGCGGCGTCCGCTCCCAGTTTAAGGTTCTGGTCGGCCGCCACCTGGAGCCCGGCGTTGAAGATGTGCAAGCCCAACCACGTCGGCGTGATACTCTGATTCAAGAGGTGGCGGTGGTTCTCCCGCGCTTCCTTCGTCGCCGTTCCCACGTTGCCAGCGGTCAAGGAGACATCCAGCGGGGTCGCCGTAGCCAGGTCGGCCGCCACCGCGTCGGCAGTCACCAGGATGCCACTCCCAGCCCCTACGTTCAACGTCCGATCTGCGGTGAGTACCCCTCCGCCGGTGAGCCCCGCCCCTGCGACAACCTGCTTGCTCAACTGGTCGGCGTAGAGCCCCGTCACCAGCTGGCCCTGCGCATTTGCGCCCAGGAGGAAGGGCGCCTGAGGCACGGCCGGGGAGAAAAGGTGCTGGGCGGGGATCGTCCGGGCGCTGTCCAGATGAACATACTGTACGTGATCGTCGTGGTCGAGCCCGAGCAGCACGCCGTGGTCGGTCGTGCTGGAAGGCACTGAGGCGCTGCCGATCATAACTCGCATCTTCCGGGCGTCGCGTTGGAGTGTGAGGTCACCGAGCGTCCGGGTCATCCCTCACCTCCTCGCCCGCTGGCGCAGTTCGATCTGCGCGGCCAGCAGCTCCTCTTTGCTGAGGAGCGCGGTGGTGAGCATGGGCGCCTCGCTCCCAGCTGAGACTTGTACTCCCTCGACGAAGATGTCACGGACATCACTGAGAAACGACCCCGGTTCAGCGCCCCCCGACGGCCACTCCATGTCCCTCACCACCGCTGGCTCCACCATCCATTTGCAGACCGGTGAGTTGCTCCCCGGTGAATCGAACAGCAGCCCGCTGTGGCGATAGTAGCGCGGCGCCACATCGACTTGCGTGTAGTGGACCTTCCGGTCGTTACCGACCCACAACCGCCAGTGGTTACCCGAGGCGTCGCCGCAGGCGACGATCTCCATGAGCAGGTCCCAGGTGCGGATGTCCATCTCCACTCTCTCTGTGACCTGTAGCGCGTTGGTGGCGATCGACCCGGGGGAAAGAAAAGTGGAGCAGTCGGCGGTGAGTAGGTCGTTCACCCAGGTCGAAGCGTTGACCGTAGCCCCGGAGAGTGCTGTCGCGAAGCGCCAGTTAGCGGTGTGGCTGTAACCGCAAGCGCTCACCTGCAGTCGACTGGCCCCCGGCTCCTTGGCCTGTACCGGGAGTGGTCGAGGCCAGGCGCTCCCTTTGAGCATCCGATCCCGCTGCGCGAGTGCTGCAGCGACTGTCGTGCAGTCGGCGTTTTCGACTTCCTCGCGCCGGCCGTATCTTGCGATGCTCTGCGCCTGCGTCGCCGCCGCTGTGATGCCTGACGCACCGGTAGGTAGCGTGTAGCGTATCCGTAAGGAGTTGAACATGGCGTCGAGCGAGCGGCGACGGACGTCTCCGCCCATCTCCAACTCCATCTCGTAAACTTTCCCCTCCCAGGTCTTCAGACCTGACGCCCACTCCTCCAGATGCGCCCCCAGGTGGTCATAGAACCACTCTTCCAACGTGGAGTCCGACAGCCCCTCTACGGTGAACGACCCCTGCCAGTAGCCGCCCTGGGATCGGCTCCCACGCTGCCAGTCCGGCGCGTAGGGGGAGATCTCGGCGACCCAGCCCTTACCGAGCAGCAGTGGACAGAAGAGATGTAGGGAGAAGTCGTCAGCCATGACTCAAGCCCCCCGGAACGAACGCCAGCGGTAGTAGGCAGCGAGTGAGACGTCCACAGTATCGGTCAGGACGTGCGATGCCTCGCGTTCCCCTACCAGAACCAACTTTCCGCCCTCGACGGGGAGGTACCAGTCGGAGAATGAATAGGCAGCCGCGCTATCCGGGTACTCGTGACTGGGAATGTTCTTATACCAAAGCGCCGCGTGAGTGTCGTTTTCATAGGTGTAGAGCTTGACCGGCTGGTATCCGTCGACGACGTACTGGACTTGCGCACCCTCGACGGATGCCATGTGCCGCGCCGGGATCAGATAGAACACATCCATGTCCAGGTTCCCGCCACCGCTCACCCGCTCCGCCTCCACCATGTAATGCCAGTACATCACAAGGTCGTCAGCCCAGATCTGCGATTGGTACCCCATCGGCGGTATATCGAATACCGCTAAGGGGAGCAACCTCCAGGAAGTATTGGAGATGCTGTAGCAGGTCTTGTGCTTGGTCATAGCGCCTGCGGTTCCCATCGATGTGCAAAAGCGCACATTGGCCACAGTGCCGCTGTCCACCTTGACCCGGGCCAGGATGAGGTAGCGCCCAACGTAAACCTTAGAGAGTGCACCACCCATGTGGGTGACCAGTGAACCACTGAAGCGGCCAGTCATCGTCGGGACAGTAGCGAAGGTGATCCGTTTCTTGTAGCCCCCAGAGGCAGTCCCATCGGCTACTGTCGAGCAATCGGTCAGATCGGCGCTAGCCTCACACTCCCAGACCGGGTTGAAGTTCGTGAGCCCCTGGTAGGTCGGCCGAATGCCCGCCCAGAATCGATACAAGGGCCCACCGCCGCCGTTCCGCCCCTGAATCTGCAGCTTCTCAATCCTCCCAGGGACCACGCCACCGCCGGTGAGCGACATCATCCCCCCACAGCAACTGACGTTGGCCACGCTGGGTGCGTATGCCGTCACGCTCTCCCAGAGTGGGTGCCGGAGAAGTGTTAACTGCTGTCGCGCCTTACTCTTCTCCAGGAGCGGAGTCATCCCGATCCCGGTGGGGGTGCTAGCGCCACCACCGCCGATGAGTGCACGTCGGGGACTCTCCCCGTCGGCGTTCACTTCCAGCCAGTAGGAGACCCCCTTGGCGGGGTCATCGTTGTAGAGTCGGACCCCCTCTAGGATGGCAGAGATAGCGTTGATGCCGGTAATCAGGTTGCCTACTGTGTCACTGCCCAACAATGTCATTTGCTCTTCAACAGGAGAGAAGCGCTGGAAGACGAAGGGACCACCGTAGCGCCCCCTGGGGGGCTCTCCCTCCATCGCGGGGTCGCGGGTAGACCAGGAGTTGTACTGTAGCTTCATCGTACCAGAGAGGAGGTCTACCAGCGTGCTCTGCGAAATGTCAGCCAACCTGAATCGAGCTGCCATGCTAACCTCCCATGCCAGCGTTCAATCGCGACGTACGGGCGGCTTGATGCATGGCCATCACCATCTGGGCAGCGCCGGCGTCGTAGTTGTTGATGACGGAATGGTCGTCATAGTAGTAGTTGGTCATGCCAGGGCCGGCCGACCTGGACGCACCGGGCCGCGGTGGGGGGAGGACCACTTCCCCGCCCTCGAGAACAGCCCAACGGGGTCCGTAGCCGGGGACCACTCCACCGTGCTCGTAGCGCTCGGCGGGCAGACCGGGGCTTGCTGCGGGAATGCCGGGTACCTTTCCCCGGATCTCGTCGAGCAGCTTTAGCAGTTCCTCAGCCCCCTCGATGGCCGGATCGAAGATCTCGTCGGCCTTGGACCAGGTGCGCACGATGCCATCGTAGGATGTCTGAGCGTCTTTGGGGATGACATCCCAGAGTTGCTCACGGGCCAGGATCCTCTGCGATTTCTGAATTGCCTCCCATTCCCGGTTGTAATCCGCGTTGTTCTTTTTCAGCGAGATGAGGAGTTCGTCAGCCATGGCGTCGCCCGCGGCGGCGCCAGCCTCGCGCATCTCGGCGATGCGCGCCGCCTTGTCTTCCTCCGCCCAGCGGCGCTCCATCTCGCTCACTTCCCTGGCCCGACCGGTTCGGTCGGCCATCTCGCGTTCCAGGATACCAGCGGCGGCGGCACGCTCCTTCTCGTCTGTGATCTTGGAGACGCGCAGCGCCTCCTCCTGATACCACTCTTCTGCGGCCATGATCTCGGCGGCCAGCCTGACATCATACTGCGCGGTCTCGTCGGCCGCTTTTTTCGCCGCCTCGTTGCGCGCCCGGAACTGCACCGCCATCTCTTCGGTCATCTCGGCCGCGTTGTCGTCGATCCATTGGTTGGCATCGATGAAGGACCAGGCGGTCTTTTTCAGGCTATCCTCGGCGTTTCGGGCCCGCGTCTGTTCCTGGTCGGCCAGGAACTCGGTGACCTGCCGGGCCGTGTCGATCATGCCCCGGGCAGAATCCTTCGCCAACTCCGCTGTGCGCTCGGCGATCCCCGCTTCGGTTTCGCTGATCTTCCGGCGAAGATCGGCCGCGGTGCGGGCGTAGATTGCCTCCCGGATATCGATCCTCATGGCGCGCTGCTTTGCCTCAGCGCTCAGGCCAACCGAGTGGGCTACATCCCAGTATGCGTCGACCAGGTAGCCAGCCGAGTCGACCGCCTCAACTTGGACGCGCTGCAGGTCGCGCGTCTCCACCGTCGCCATTTCCACGCTCGTCGCCAGCTGGATGACTCCCCGCATGAGCATGTCATTTGCGGCCCGAGCGTTGGGGATGACGATGGTATAGCCATACTCGTCGACCCCGACGACTTCTCTTTTCGCCTCTGCCTCCCTTTGGGCAGCCCGCGCGAGCCCGCGCATCGCCCCCTCCATGGCTGGCGAGGCCGCGCGCATCCGCTCCCCCTCGGCCAGGGTAGCATACTGGGCCCGTGTCAGCTCCTGGTCGGCCCGCATGCGCGCCTCGATCTCTTCCTTCCTCTTCCTGTCGGTCTCGCTGCCCGACTCCTCCTCCTTCCTCCAGGCTTCGATTGCTTCAATCAGGTCGGTAGTGGTCTGGGCCAGGGCCATGGTTTGGAGGACTTGTGCGCCCACGCCCGTCGCAAACTCGGTGAGGCCGGCCGCGGCGTCTGCAACGCTTTTCGTCATGGCAACGAAGGCGTCCTTGTTGTCCACGACGACCTTGCCCATTCGGGTGAGGCCGACCGCAGCCGCCCCCAGGACCGGCACGAACCCTTCCCCCATGATGACTTTGACCTCGTTACCATAGCGGGCCAGCGAGCGCCACTGCTTGCCCGCCTGGCCCATCGCCGCCTCGTAGGCGCCGGAGATACGCTGACCTTCCTGCAGCACGGCATTCAGCGCGGCGGATATCCTTTCCTGCTCGGTAAGTTCTTCAGCCGATTTGCCCATCGAGGCGGCCAGGTCGTCAAACGATTTGGCCAGGTTGACGTTGATGCCATGGGTGCGCAAAATACGGGGGTTGAACGTGAGGACGCCGTAGAGCAGGCCGTCCAGAGCCTCGGAGGAGTTCTCCATCGAGAGGACGGCGGCGTCCTGAGCGACGCGGGCGAAGTCGGTTGCTTTGGCCAGGTCTATCTCGTAGCGGATGAATTGGGCCGTGGTCTGTTGGGCCACCTGGGTCTCGATTCCCCTGGCCTTGATCGCCTCGACCACTTTCTCGGTAGTGACGGCCGAGAGGTCATTCTTCTCGGCCAGGATACCCAGGACGGCGTTCATCTCCTGGACGCGGGCGGCGGTGAAGGCAGCGTCGGTGGCCAGACGCGCCAGCTTGACTGTGCCCGCGGCTACGGCCGCAACGACAGCGATCTTACCCATCTGCTGAAGTGCGCTGCCGACGCCTCCCAGCGCGCGCGATGCCTGGTCCTTGCCCGTGACGACCAGCTCCAGGTTGTAGGTGGTCATCGGCTATTCTCCCGGGCGCTCATGATAGACCCGCTCAGCGTTCCAGCAGGCCCAGTCGCGCTCCCGCTCCAGGAGCGGCTGGCGTGCATACTCCTCGGGCGTACAGTGCCAGATGTGGCGGCGGACGAAGTAGCCCCTCCAGGCCTCGGCCACGTCTCGATCCATCGGCTCATTGGTGGTGAGCCCGGCCAGGACCTGGAGCTCTACTCTTCCCCCTGCCAGGCCTCCCGGAGCGCGGGGCCGACCATGCGGTTGAGCCGGCCCCAGTCGTTCAGCGCGACATCGCGCACCGTCTTCCCCTCCAGGCAACGGCAGACGCGCTCCAGGAAGTGGAGCTCCTCCGTATACGTCTTCGCCTCCAGATAGGCCAGCCACTCGCCGACCGTCACGCCGTCGAACGAAAACCGAATCTCGGACAGGGGCAGCGTCTCTCTGATCGGCTCGGCTCCGACCTGCGGTTCCGCCATGTTCTACCTCCACAGATTTTGGCTGGGGGTGGAGTACTTACCACCCCCAGCGTGACCTATGCGATGACCGACTTGGTCAGTTTGGGCGTGGCCAGAACGACCTGGAACACCATCGCCTTGCCGCCGGACGCCGCCCCGCCGATGTAGGGGGCCTTGGTGATGTAGCCCGAATCCGAGGTGAAGAGGAACTGGGTGCTCCCGCCGCCCTTCGGCGAGAAGCGCATATAGAACGGCGTCCCCGCCTCGTAGGCTGCCCGTGCCACCTCGAACGGTTCGGCCCCGCCCTCGGTGTAGACGACATCGAGCGTCAGCTCGATATGGCCTCGCTTGCCCGGGCTCAGCACCCCCACGTCCTCGTTGAATATAAACTCCTCGGACAACTCGCGGTCCCCTCCGCCAATGGCGACCTGGTTGCTGTAGCCGGACCAGTCCGTCCAGTTCGAGCCATTGGTCGAGATTTCGGGTTTTGCCACCCTCATGGTGACTACTGCAGGTGCAGTCATGCGATCACCTCCGTGGGGATGTTCGATTGAACATCCCTACAATCTCAACGCGGGAGCCGCAGGGCAGCCACGCTGACCCCGGCCTGCACCGAGAAGTCGACGTAGGTCGTGCCATCGCCCTGATTCGCGTCGGATGGATGAGGAAGCCTGAACTTCTTGTCCCCCGTGGTGGCGGGGACGGTCACGGTCGGATCCGTGATCTCCAGGCCGTCCCGGCTCTTGCCCGGGACCTGGATGGTGACGACCGTCTCCGCCCCGGTGGCCTTGACGTGGAGCCAGACATTGCCATCGTTCTGGATGGAGATTCCGTCTGCTGTGGGGGTCGTGTAGGCCGGCGTGATGCCGGCGATGGTGACATCCTGTACCGCCTTGCTAACCCTGGCCATCTTTCACCTCCGCAGGAGCGTTCGCCGCTTCCTGCCAGGCCTGCGCCTGCTCCATTTCGACGCCGCCGAAGACTGCGACCTTCATCACGCTGGCTCCAGCCAGCTCCTCCAAGCCGTCGATGCCGACCGCGTGGAGCCCTTTGGCCGCTTCGACCGGCATGGAGAGCGCCTCCTCGAGCGGCAGCAGCGGTCGGTCGACTAGCGGCTCGACCACACCGGCCTCGATCAGCGCCAGGATATCCCAGGGGTCCAGGTGGTCGAGCGAGATCTCTGCGCCAGCCGCGTACTCGCGGTTGTCGCCCCGGTGCCAGATGCGCTCGACCAGGACCCGGTATTGCCTGCTTGCCTCGCTCTTCTTTCGTGCCATGCTCACACCTCCATCTTGAGCGGGATGATCTCGAGCAGGTAAGGCTTCCCGCCCAACGCCACCTCGACGATTTGGGAGCGATCGTCGTAATCTAGCGAGATCCAGTAGGGTGGCACCTCCTGGTTGGCCTCGATCATCCCGGCAATCTGCTGCTCGATCAGGTCCAGTCTGTCCTCGGCATCTGCCTCGGTCCAGGAGCCGTCCTCACTGGCGTAGAGGACCCAGGCCCCCAGGACGAAGTAGAAGGTGGTCGCATTGCTGGCAAAGGTCTGGCGGGGACGGATGGACCCCCCCGCCACCAGGACCACGACCGGGCTCTGGTTCTGGAAGTCGCCCACCTTGTGGTTGTAGACCGCCTGCACCGGCCGACCACTCCCGGTCAGTTCCGCCGTCAGCAGCGCGGCCAACGCATCGCGGCACTCCTCGCGGTCTTTCATTCCAGGCTCCAGGCGACCGACTCAGCGCCGGCCAGCAAGGCCCGCCCGAGGGAGCCGATGGCCCCACTGTCGCAGGCGACCCGCACGATCCGCGCCATCTCGGCCAGGGTGCGGCCTCCGATCTCGGCCTCGGCGCGCTGGTAGAAGGCGTGTGAGCCCCCGCGGGCGTGCTCGGCGGGACCATAGACGGAGGGGAAAGCGCCCGTCCGCGTATTCCGTGCGCCAGGGTCGATGCTGATCATCCCCCGGGTCTCGGTGATGCTCTCCTCGATAGCCATCCGGTGCGACTTCTTCAGTGTGCCGGTGTCCACGTGGGTGATGGCCATCACGTAGCGATGGGCCAGGATGAGGCCCCGCTTGATCGCCTGCCCCAGGGCCCCCTTCGGCTTTGCTGCGGCGATGAGGCGCAGGTTCGCTGCCATCGCCCGGCCCAGCCCCTTGACCTCTACCTGCAGGTCAGCACTCACCGCAACTCCTCCAGGATCAGGTGGCGGCAGGCCAGCCCATCCACCGGCCAGGTCCAGTCAGCGCAGGCACGGATCGGATACTCGATGTTGACCACCACCAGGATGTCGCCCTCATGCACATCCAGGCTCCCATCGATGAACGTCTGCAGCAGCTCATGCGGCGTGTCGAGTTGTAACCGCTGCCGTAGCTCCGGGTCTACCGGATCAAGCGGCGTGCAGGAGAGCGATGGGAGGTTGGTCGTCGGCGCGCCGCGCTTGCCGTCTGCCAGGGCCGGGGATCGTTTCGTGCTGGCCGTGACCGTGGCCAACCTGGTGAAGGAAGGGCTGGCCATCTACTCCTCCACCATGCTGGTGCCGTCGTCATGCTCGGCGAAGTTCATCGTCAGGTAGCCGGCCTCCAGGCTGGCCAGCCCCACTCCGTAGAGCCGGCCGATCCGCGCTTCCAGCCGTTCCAGTTTCTGTTGCACCTGGTCGGCCAGCTGGGAGAGCGCTTCCCGTCGTGGCCCTACCTGTACATCGACATCGTCCAGGTTGCCCTGGATCGTCTCCAGCATCCGATACTCGGCCAAATCAAGGACCTGGTCGTAGTCGTCGGACGCCACGCCCACCAGGTCGGCGTCGGCCACAAGGGCGATGCTCGCCACGGTGTAGTCGGCCTGGCGGATGGCCCAGCCGATGGGATCGTTGAGGTCGGCGTTGGAGCCAACGCAGGTCGTGGCCATGCCGGCTGCCGTAAGCAGCGGGCCCAGCCGCTTGCACAGGACCACCTCGACGTTCGCCCGGGTGATGGCCACCGCCGCACCTCGCTTAGCTGTCGGCGATCAGCGAGATCTCGGCCCACGTGTTGACTGAGCCGCCGATGTAGATGAAGGTCGCGATGTCGTATTGGCCGAGGGTCAACGCTCCGCCGCTGCTGGAGAGCAGGTTGATGTCGTTGATCGTCACGTTGTTGGCGTCGCGGCCGTAGAGGATGAGCATCTGACCGTCCACCGCGCCACTGGTCCCCAGCGTCATGCTGTAAGCCCCACCCGAGATCACGTAGTAGAAGGTGAGGTCGGCGACCAGGGTGACGCCGCCCTGGACGGGCGTGACCGTGCCGGCTGTGTAGACGATTGCCTCGGCGACCGTCACGTCGTCATTCAGCGCGGTCGTCCCGTCGAAACGGGCGGCGCCGTCGAACTCGGATTTGCCTTCACAGTAGAAGTCCTCGCCGTCCTGGGCGCTGCCAGGCGTGCCGTTGCCTACGCGCAAGTTGCCCAGGCGTATGCTGAGGTATCCAGTGGCGTCGCCGAGAGCCAGGAGGACGATGTCATCCGAAGCCGCCTGGATGGTGCTATCCAGGTCGGCGTCCAGGGTGAGCAACTCAGCGTTCAAATCGACGGTGCTGTAGAAGTTGCTGCCGCCCTCCTGGACAGTCAGCCGGTCGGCCACCAGCCAGCCAACGGGGACCTTCCCCGATTTCGATTCGGGTGGCTGGGAGACGGGTCGGCCGCAGGCACCGAACAGCAGGACGCTGACCAACACCAGGGCCAGGACGGCCCCGAATCGCTTGTTCATGACAGCCTCCTTGGGCTGAGGAGGGGGCGACTGGAGGGGCATAGCGCTGCTATGCCCGCATTCCGCCCCCTCCCTCGCTTGTTCATTTGGCTTCGACTTCCGGCTCCGCCTTGCGCGAGCGGGACGGCTTCTGCAGCTTTTCCAGGATGAGCGCCATTGCCTCCTTCAGGCCGGCGAGGTCTGCTTTCAGGCCGGCGACATCCTGCTGCATCGCCTCCACCGCCTGCATCTGGCGGATCAGGGCGCGAGATGGCTTCATGCCGGCTCCTCCTTTACGAGTAGCCGCTCGGGATCGTGTAGGTCCCGCCGGTCCCCAGTTCCATCACCACCCCGTTCAGGCGGTTGCCGCAGCCGAAGCCGAAGCGGTGGCGATAGTGGCTGGACTCCAGGGGGTACTGCTCGTCCTTCGCCACGAGCTGCAGGCCGCGCCCCAGCCCGGTATCGGCCGGGTCGACGCGAACCTTGAGGGGCGCGGGGGCGTCGGCGTCGATGGCCACCATGTAGGCGGCTGGCAGGGAGCGCCACTCCACGACCCAGATGCCACAGGCGTGGTATCCCAGCACCGCGCCGGGGACGCTCTGGGGCAGGTTGATCGGGGTGGGGGTCTGGGTGCCGGGGATGACGTAATTCGACGGGATCGGGTCGAAGTCGGTCAAATCCCCGACCTTGGCGCGCTGGGCGCTGTTGATGAAGGCGATCAGGTTGCCCCCGCCCTGGACGACGCCGAAGTGCTCCTCCAGCTCGTCCTTCATGGTGGGGAAGGGGTCGTTGGTGTCGGAGATGTTTGCCGCAGCATAGCCGGACTCCAGGTAGTGGGTGTCGGTCGCCTCGGTCTCAGAGCCCAGTACGGGCGGGTAAACCACCGCGTCGCCGTTGGCCAGCGGCTCGACCAGCAGGGAGCCATGCAGTGGGTCAACGAAGGTGCGCTGGGTGTTGTTCAGCAGGGCTTTGAGCAGTTCGAAGCGCACGGTGGCAGCGTCCTGGATGAAGATCGTGTCCAGGTGCCGCTGGATGTCCTGCAGGGTCATGTAGGCCAGGGCGACGTCGTCTCCGGCCATCTGCGCGCCGAAGTCCTCCAGGGGCAGAGCGATGTCGTAGCCGCCGTAAGCCTTGACGGCGCCTGAGGGAGCCTGTCCCCCGCGGCGCTGCAGGCGGCCCCCGCCGGCCAGCTTGTAGCGCTCCTTGAACGCGTCAGTCTCCTCTTCGACGAAGATGCCGAGGGCCTGCGCCAGCTCAGCGTTGTACATCTCCAGGAGCCTGACGATCGCGTCGTAGATGACCTTCTGGCCGACGGTCTGGGCGAACACCCTTTCGGTGTCAGCAAGTCCCAGGATACCAAAGATTCCACTCATCGTTCACCTCCTCATGCCCAGGTCCGCAGCCAGTCGGCTTCGACGTAGAGCACCTTGGTGTGGTCGTTGTCGGACAGCGGCACGACGCGGCCACAGTTGACGGTCATGGTGCCGACGGCGGTGCTCAGGTCGCCGGCCGTGTCGGAGAGGTAGGCCACCGCGTCGTAGGCCATGCCCGAGACGGTGAAGCCGTAGATGTGGCCGCGCTTCAGGACGCTCACGGCCTGGCCGATGCCGGCGGCGTTCAAAGCGATGCCGCGGAACTGCTGGTAGCCTGCGGCATTGGCGTCCGCCACGCCGGCGTGGCCGTTCGAGTCGATGTAGACCGCCTCGCCCTTGGCGATGGCCACTCCCGCCACCAGGTCGTAGATCTCGGCCTGTCTGGGGAACACGGCCGCGATCTTTGCTTCGGTCAGTGCAATCTCGTTTGCCATGGAAATCCTCCAGTTACAGTCTCACAAGGGGGCGCGCGGGCTTCTCGGGTGGCGTCACTTCTGCCGCCGCCCCCACCTTGCGGGCCTGCCCCCGAGGTCCGGGCGTTCCCAGGCCCGGGCTGCCCGCGGCCTTCATCGGCAGCCGCTTGCTCTTCGCCAGCGCATCAAGTCCTTTCTCATACCCGGTGATCATCCCACCTTCCCCGACCTCGACGCTGCTCAGGTCAAGGAGCGCGTAGGCATCCTCCGGGTACTCGAAACCCAGCTTGCCGGCTGCGGCTTCGATAGCGTGGCGGACGCGGATGACGTCCATCTCGAGCCCCAGCCGCATCCTGGCGGCCTCCGCCTCGGCCAGTTGCTTCTTCAGTCGGTCGGTCTCGGAGAGGGCGGCATCCTGCCGCTTCTTCTCCTCGGCCTCGAGCTCCTCCAGCCGCTTGCGCCGGGTGGCCGCTTCCCGGTTGGCCTCTTTGAGCGCGGCCGCCATCTTCTCCTGCTCGGCGACCAGCCGCTCCACTTCGGCCTGGAACTGCTCTAGCGTCTGCGGCCTGGGTTTCGCTGCGGCTGCTTCTGCAGCCCTGGCTGCTTCTGCAGCCCTGGCTGCTTCTGCGGCTTTGGCTGCTTCTGCGGCTTTGGCTGCTTCTGCAGCCCTGGCTGCTTCTGCGGCTTTGGCTGCTTCTGCGGCTTTGGCTGCTTCGGATTCAGACCCTTTATCTGCTGGCATCTCGCCAAACCTCCCTGGGGCATCTCGCCCCTCACCAAAACGAAAACGGCCCCGATGTTCCAACCGGGGCCGCCCATCTCGGACGGTGCAGGTCGAACTTCGGGGCCGGGACTCACGCCTGCCTACCGCAGGCAGGCAAGATAATGAATGCGGGCCGTTATGTCAGGTTATGTTACTGCTATCTGTCCTCCTCTACCTGGTAGCGCCGCTCGATCCATCGGATCACCATCAGGAGCGCCCGGCGTAAGACGAGTAGGAACTCGCGCAACGTGTCAGAGTCCATTATAGCACATCCGTTCATGGTTGTCTACTTCTTCTCGGCGGGCTCGAACTCCCCGCCCGCCTTCTTGCAGTGCTCGCGGGCCTGCTCTTCGGTCCAGCCCCCGGTCGGGTAGCGTAGCGCTTGTGCATGCTTCTTCCCGCCGCTCTTCGGCTGAGCGATGAGGACCCAGACTTGGCCACGCTTGAAGCGGGCGTAGCCGCCCTGAAAATTCGCTGGGTCCTCAAGTCTACAGGAATGTTCGTTTGGGTAAGGCACGTTTCACCTCTCTGTCTGCATGCTGGCAGACAAGATCAAATCCACCTGGCCCCATGGCGGATGCCATCGTAGCGCGGTTCCTTGTACTCCACCACCTGCTTCGGCCTCCAGGCGGCGGTGGCGTAGTCGGAGGAGCCCAGGCCGCCGACGATTGTGGACGGCACCAATAACATCCCATAGTTAGTGTTGACAGCCCCAAACCACCCCTGCGACCGGGCCGCATTCAATGCGCAGATGTACTCGGTCCCGTTGGCATCTGAGCGGTTGCCGGAAAAAGAGCCCATCCCAGGCGGTCCCTCGTAGTCCACGCCCGCCGTACTCAGGCCCGCCGTGCCCGCCCAGGGGACCAGTACCCCGCCGGCCCCGTTCGCAGCCAGTGCATTCCAGCACGGCTCGCCGGCCAGGGCCAGGGCGCCGTTCCGTGTGCCCTCGATCCAGGCCTGGTTGCCAATGGCGATGCTATACACCGCCACCGTCCAGGCCAACGCCGGACCAGAAGCGTTCTGATACGTATAGAGTGTATTGGATAAACAGAGTGCGCCAACAGGGATACTGGAGTTGTCAAATTCAATGATGGCCTTCCTGCTGTCCCAAATGAGTTGGACGGACACACCATAGTTAAAGGTCGGCGCGAACGAGTTAGGTATTGTATCTTTCCCCGCCGCCGCTCCCGGCTGCAGAGTCAGAGTCGGATCCACAGTGGGCAACTGCATGCCGGCGACGGCGGCCGCCAGGTTGGTCAGTCGCACGTACCGCTGGCCGTTGAACAGCGGGAAGTCCCAGGAAAGCGGCCGCACGTCGGCGGGGTTGGCCGCGTCATATGCGACGGGTGGCCGCATGCGCATCACCACCACGTTGTCCGCCGTCCGCCGCAGAACGCCGGCGTCCCAGGTAAGCCCGGACAGCGCCACTGGAAAGGCCAGCTGGTCGGGCACGCGGGAGGGGCTGTCGAACGTGGCCTCCATCTTGCAGAAGTGGCCCCCGTGCTGGATGTCCACGGTATAGTGCGCGTTGACCGACCGCAGCAGGTTGGCGCTACGGGTAAACGGAGCCAGGTCGACCGGTTTCCACCCGCCGGCGTTGTAATACGGCCGGCCGACCGCGACGTTCTCCAGGCGGTTGCAATCGGGGTACAGCAGCCGGTTGCCAGAACCGTCGGCCCGCAACGCCAGCTTCGCCCTGGTGACGACGTGCGGCCAGTCGGCGTCGCCCTGCACCCAGTCCCTCACGATGCGGCGGGGGTACCCGCCCTCCAGGAACGCGATGGGCGCAATGTGCTGGACATGGCGATAGCGCCCACTGCCCATCTCCTCTCGTTCCCAGGTCTCGCCGAGAGTGCTCATGCTTCATCCTCAGTCGAGCTGCAGGATGCCCAGCTTCAACTTGAGCCCGTTCGCGGTGTAAGTGCTGGCGGCGCGGGCTATGCCGTTGACGAAGATGCTGCGCGAAGCGGCCCCCGTCTCGATCATGATGCCCATGCCCGCATCCTTGCTCGACTTGGTGGCCATGCGGTTGAGCCCCAGGTCGTACCAGTCGGCACCCGCAAACTGGACGATGTGGCTGAGCAGGATCGCGTTGGCGTCGTCGATGGTCGGGGCCGCGTTCACGGTGCCCAGAGCGAACGTAACGCCAGCGAAGATCAGGTCGATGGCCCCGCCGACGTCGTCCAGGTCATAGGCGGTGATCGACTGGATGATCACCCGCTTCCCATTGGCCCGGGCGGCATTGGCAATCTCCTGGGTGGCCGTCAGCAGGACATCGCCGTCCGCGTAGATGTTGGTATCCAGCGTCAGGACCACATCGATCACATCCGATGGCCCGCCGACCTGACCCATGTAGGCCTCCCCGGACGGCGTGGCTGGTGGCGTGACCAGCACCCTGCCGCCGCTGATCGTGGCCGCCAGGCTCTTGACGTAGTTCTTGATCCCCTTCCACAAGCTGAACGCCGTCCGCGCCGTGGTGTCCTCGACCACATCCTGCGGCGCATCGATGGAATATCCGATGTTGTCACCTGTCGGGTATGGCATGGCTTCCTCCTACCAGATCAGCCTCTTGCTCCTGGCGTGCGCCGGGTGGATTTCCCGCCGCGCGCCCGTTTGCTCTCGCGCCTCAAGTTCGGCATGGCCCGCCTCCTGCATTTGCGCCGTCAATTCGTCTCCCACCTCGGCGGCCGAGACCAGCGCCGGCGAGGCCCTGCACCACCAGTGGAAGGGCGGCCAGGCCTGCCTGTCAGCCCAGGCTGGCTCATAGAGCGTGACGAACATCTCCTCCAGCGGCACTGCCTGGCCGTGCACACGCAGGCAACACTCAGTCGTCCGCTCGTCGATCGCGGCGATGGCCTGCTTATACCAGTCACCGGCCGGCAGGCGGGCAGGGTTGATGAACTCCAGCCAGCCCTCCATCACCGCTACCGCCAGCCACTTTGCCGTTTCCTTTGCCACCGGTGCCGGGGAAACGATCCCCCAGGCTTCCTCGTCCCCCAGGAGCATTGCGGTGTCGCCCACCGCCAGCGCCGCCCGGGCCGAAGCCACCTGGGCGTCGACGCCGGCCAGGACTGCCTGGCGCATCGGGGCGACGTCGGGCACCCGTGAAGCGACGCGCAATGAACGCGCGTCAGCCTGCGCGCCAGCAGACTTCCGGCCGACCGCGACGGCGTCGTCCAGGAGGACGGCAGTCGCAGCGTCCACCTCGGCACGCAGCGCCGCCAGGGCCTCCATCGCCTCCCTCTCGAGCCGCGCTGATCCCGTCCGCACCACTTCGGAGAGGACCCGCCGGGCATTGCGGTAGGCGACCAGGATGCGCCCCCGGGGATGTTCTGCCATGCCGATTCGGTTGAAAAGGTGCCGCAACTCCTCACCTGTTGCCAGTGCGGCCTTCACTGCGACCAGGTGAGCATCAGCCATTGCCGCCCCCGATCAGCTCCAGGCCCAGACTCATTTGCGCCAGGCGCGACTGCCACTGGGGCGACTGCTCGAGCAGGGCGATGTCCTCGTCTGCCCAGCCCTGCCGCTTGAGGTACACGGGCAGGGGACAGCCAGCTTTGGTCGCTGCGACGGCCGCCTGCCAGAATGAGGTGTCGAGTTCCAGGTCGTCGGCCGGGTCGGTGGCGAACACGGGCCGTTTGTCGATGCTGTGGGCCAGCCGGCCAGCCGCATAGGAGTCCAGGTCGAATCCCTCGAAGGCAGGATAGCCGAACTCGCCGGCGATGGCCACGGCCATCATCTGCGCCCGCACCAGCACATCGTCGTAGGTCGCCCGCCGGCTTTGCACCTTGGCCTCGGCCCGCTGGCGGGCGATGCGCAGAGCCCGCCCGCTGGGGGCCTCCACGCTCCAGATGTCCATCTGGAGCTCAGGATAGTCGCGCTCCATCTCCCCCAGGATGGCCCGGACTGCCTCCAGAACGCCGGCGATGTCCATATCGGCCACGAGCGGGACGGCCCGGGCCCCCGGGTCTTTGGCATAGAGGGCCGGGATCTCCTCCCTGCCTGGCTCGGGGCGATCAGTGCTCGCATCAGCCCCTTTCGTACTGGGGGCGCTCTTCGGCTTGTCCAGGCCGGCGAAGAACCAGGGCGCGTTGACCGCCTGGCGGATCCGATCAGACAGAGCCGAGGCCAGGTCGTCGGCCTCGTGGATCTTGCTGCGCGCCGGGTGCAGCTCGCTCCAGCCCCACTCCAGCCCGACATCGTTGTGCTGCAGCACGACCATCGGAATGAACCCGTAAGGCTCGCGCCACTCGGCCCGCTCGCCGTACCAGGCATAGGGCCGGCCGTTCAGGCAGGTGCGGTAGACGACATCGTCGCCATCCCGCTCGGCCGTCTCCAGGTAGGTGACGGACTGTCCCGACCTGGACGGATGGGGCCGCAGCTCCTGGATCTCGTACCCCTTCACGTTGCCGAAGGGATCGCGCTCTACCGAGCGGAGCGTCGAGGGCTGGACCACATCCAGGTAGACCTTCTGCCGTTCGCGGTCGTCCACCACCCGGATCCCGACGTCGCCGAAGACGGCGCCGAACAGCGCCACCTGGTCCTTCTTCACCTGCCAGTTGGAGGAACGCCAGAGTGCCCCGATCGCCGCCCGCAGAGCGTCGGCCATGGCAGCGTTCTCTTCTGCGACGCAGATGGGGAGGGCCGAGGGAACGGCCTTGCCATCGCCGGCGGCCAGATCCAATAGCCCGCCCCAGAGGTGCGTCTTCCAGAACTCGCCCAGCCGGTAGGCCGGATTGTAAACATTCCGCACAAACTTGTAGAGGCCATGCTGTTTGCGGTAGGAGACGGCCCAGCTGTGAACATTGCGGTAGGCGGTGTTCTCGTAGAAGGCCCAGAGGATCTGGTAGCGGAGTCGGCGGGCGTCGAAATCGCAGAAATCATCCGCTGCCTCGGGACCGGCAGTCACGTAGGCCTCGCGGAATGCTTTCACTCCGGCCATGATCCTGCTCCAGAAAGACATCGCATCCTAGCCTCGATAACCGCTCACAGGGCTGGGGCCGTATTCGGCCTGGCCCCCCGGCGCTGTATCCAGGTACGTTACCGCGTAGCGGGTCGCGTCCATTCCATGGTCATTCGCTTTGGCTGGCTGCTCTTTGGTCGTCCGGTTCTCCCAAACGTAGCCCTCGAATTCCTGTTCGGTAGAGAGCGGCAATTTCTTCTCTTCCAGGTCCGCGTCCTGCTCGACCAGGCTGTCCCGGAGGAAAAAGATCCTCGGCCGGCCGTCGCCCGCCCACTTCAGTCGCTCTTTGACCTTCTCGACCCCAACCGAGACGCTTTTGATCGCCCCCACGGTCGGGATGCCATTCTCCTCGAGCGTGGCCCGGTCTTCGGCATCGTGGTCGCAGACCGTGGTCTCGATCCGTTCGCCAGCGCTCAGCGCCCTGATCTGCTCTGCGTGTACCTTCACCGTCCGCCCGGTATGATAGATCTCGCGGTACCGGTACATCCGGCCGTCTGGATCCACCACCCACCACTGGCAGACGAACGGGTGCGTGTAGCCAAAGTCCACCACCCGGAAGCGCCGCCAGTCTCCCGGGATGGTAAAGCGGTCCACCAGGTGCAGGAACGGCTCGTACTCCTCGTAGACTACCCCTTCGGCCTGGACCCAGAGGCCCTTGCGGAGACGCAGGAACCTTGAGCCCGTCAGCGTATCCAGCCGGCTGATGTAGAGCTGGCCACGTTCGGTCCATTCGCCCCGGTCCGCGTCCCACAGGAGCGGGTTATCCTCATGGCGGCTCTCCACCATATGGCATAGGCCAGAATCGCAGCGCCGCTTCAACCAGTGCCGGGGCGAGCCCGGGTTGGTGTCCCCGTTGATCTGCTGGAACGGCACCGCCCCTGCCCGCAGCCGCGTCGTCAGCCGCTCCCAGGAGTCCTCCTGAAGTTCAATCGCCTCCTGGATGTAGACGACGTCGTACTCGGTGGACATGATCTTTTCGGTCATGTCCCGCGTCGACTGGCGCAGGCCCCCCACGATGATCTCGGAGCCGTTCGGGTAGACGTAGGAATGGCGACCCTGCCGACTGGGCCCCTGGCAGATCGGGTTGTCCGTCCCCAGCACATCCCGCTCGAATGTCAGGAGGGCCGATTCGGTGAGGCTCTCCCGTGTCTGGCGGAGGATCAGGCCGCGCATGCCGGGATAGGCGAGCGCCAGGAAGTTGAGTTTCTCCAGGCAGGCACGCGACTTCCCGGTGCCGGCCGGGCCACTGATTAGCTCTTCTGGTAAGGTGCCGGCCAGGAGGCGGGCGGCGCCGCCCCTGGGCGCATACTTACGATACGGGTTGATCTTCCCCGCCAGGATCGCATCCGCCAGGCGGGCCTGATACCCGGTCAACGAGGCCAGCGAGAGCAGCAAGCCGTTCTGCATCGGTCATCCCCCGCACCTCGATGGGCCCGCCCTCCGGGCCGGAATGCTCGTGCCGCATGCGCCAGAGACCGTGTCCTTCACCGAGCTTCACCAAAGCCGCCTGGGCGTCGTAGAGTTCGAGTCGGATCCCTTCCTTGGCCTCCTCGAACTTCTTGACCAGGTGCAGGAGACCGGCCGCCTTGGCGGAGGCCAGGTCAACCTTGACACTGCCCGTCTCACCGATCTTCAGGAAATCGCCCATCGACGAACGGGCCTGGTCAGCGAGCCGCAGAAGGACCTCATCGGCCGACATCGCAATCTCGGAAATCCGCCGATGGATTAGCTCCTGGATGTCAACATTTATCAACAAGCGGTAGCCCTGGCGGTTGGGGTGGGCATATCCTGCCCGCCGGGCCGCCTCCGTGGCATTCCAGCAGCGCAGGTACTCCTCGACGAATACCCGTCGCTTGAGAGTAAGGCCCATCACGCCACCTGCCCACGGCCTATCCCGCTTCGCGCTTCACGCCCAGGCTTTTCAGGTTCTCGGCAATGGAGGCCAGTAGCGAGGCCACCATCGGCAGCACCAGCAGCGTCTGGACCACCTGCTGCAGCCACACCTCCGGGATGTACGCGATCCAGCCGATTCGCACCAGGGACCAAGCCACTCCGTAGCCCAGGACGTACGGCAGCACGTTGGTCCGGTAGAAGCGCGCCAGCTCCTTCCAGCGGAAGAGGCCGGCACGGATGGCCGCCATGACGCCCGCCACCAGGTCCAGGAGGATCAGGACCAGGATGGTGCGGGTCTGGGGAGCCCGCCAGAACTCCAGGAGCAGCACCTTGAAGGTGTCCATCTCTCACCTCACTTGAGCCAACCAATTGCCTGCAATATACGACCGGTCGCCAAAGCGCCGCCGATCACGACAGCGAGGAGGATCCACTTGACGATGACGGGGAAAATCTCGGCGAACCTCCCTTTACCATTCCCCCCATTCCGCCTGTTGCCCTTCTGCTCCACCGTACAGAGCCGCTTATCTATCCCCTCGACTTGCTCGCCGGTACGCGCCCATCCGATTTCGACCTGCCGTAGGCGCTCTTCTAGTTTTGAGAAGCCCTCATCGGCTTTCTTCTCGAGCGCGTCAAACCTCTGATCCATGCGGTCCTGCAACTTCCCGATGAGCTCGGCGGCGGTCGTCATACGGTAGCCCCTGAAACACAAAAACCGGGAGCGACCGATAAAGCTGTCGCCCCCGGTTGTCCGGTTAATTTGGGCTGGTACGAGTTGTACGCGCGTACCCGCTATTCAGTTGTCTGACCCTATTTTACCACTACCTGTGGGACCTGTCAAGAGCGCTGCCAGTCCTACGAGAACATCCCGGTCCACGCTTTCCCAGGGCCTATCCGCCAGGATCTCCACGAGCAGGCGGAAGCGCGTGGGCTGTCCCGCCCGCACCACCGTCGTCTCCTCGCGGTAGGGAAACAGCCGGCATAGTAGATCTGCTATGGCCTGCGCGTCCAGGTCCAAAAGACAAGCCCTCCCTGGATCGGCCGGGGAGGGCAGTCTGGGAGCATTATACCAGATTCGGCATCATCCGTCCACTTTTGCGCAACTCCTCGAGGCGTAGTACAATGGCACCAGCCAGACCTGCCTGCCGGCAGGCAAGAGAGGGAGAGGTCGGCTGCGCGTCTACGTGGATCCTACAGAAGCTGCTTCTGCTGTTCTGCTCTGCCCACCTTGCTGGAGAAAGGCAACAGCCATCTCCTTGGCCCACTTTGCGAGTTCCCATGTTCGCGGTCCCTCCAGAGGAGCCGCCTTTCGCCAAGCACTCGTTTTCTGCCCACTCATTTCACATCTCCTGACCCAACCGAACGATAGTCCCGCTTGCGCTCAGCGCCAGCATGTTTCGGCCCAGGGTGACGTATTCCAGGTCGAGCCCAATCACCGCATCGCCGCCGCGCCGAACCGCCTGTTCCCTGAGCTCGCGCAGAGCGGTCTCTGTAGCCTGGCTCAGCTTGTTCTGGAATCCCCCCGCCTGCACGCCCAGAACGTCAGCCACGCCTGCGCCGATCTCCGACCACAAGCCCGTCCCCAGGACGACGAAAGACAGGGCTATGCCCAGGTACTCCAAGATCTCCTGCCCCTGAACGATCGGTGTTGTGGTGACCAGCACGCTTTCCAATACCTCGGGCGTCCGATCATAGAGCACAGCGTCTTCTCCACCGGCCTCCCGTTGGGCTCTCAACTGCTCGGCATTGGCCAACGCGAATTGCAGGTTGATCTGGCAACCGCCGCAGTTGGTCGCGTTATCTGGATTCTCGAAGTCACACCTGGGGCACTTTATCATCCTCTATTGTGTTCTCCCGCAACTTGTCCTATTGCTCGCTCCCCACGATCCTCCACTCCCGCAGTTCGAACTCTACCACGCGAGGGAAGACCGCGTGCACGACTGCTGCCCGCGCCAGCGCCCGGCCGATCTCCCGTCCTACTGTGGCAATCGCCGCCATAGAAAGAGCAGCGGAAAGAACCAGGCCGGCCACGATCACCCAGACGAACTCCCGGCCGGTCACAACGAACAGCCACACCATGACGGCCGCTTGCCCAAAGAAAGGTAAAAGAAGAAACACCCCCACCCGGTCAGTGGTCTCCTTCTCCAGTCTCCTCAGTAGCTCCACCGCCCTGCTCCGCCTCACGTTCTTCCTCCCTGCGCGCCCGGATCACCATCCCCGCAAACCGGTCTATCTCTACCAGGATGCCTGGATCATTGTTACTCCGCGTGTACTCGAAGGCTGCCGCCAGTCTGGGATAAGCAGCGATCATCGTGGCGATCTCGTTCTCATTTACTTCGGGCCGTTCGACCAGGCCGGCCTCGTGCAAGAGTCGCGCAACCGGCATGCCCAGGAAGTTGGCGAAGCCAACGAGGAAGCGCCAAGAAGGACTGAGGCTTCCCGTTTCCACGCGACTCACATATTCCGGGGCGTAACCAAGGGCCTCAGCGACCTTTGCCTGGGTAAGTTTCCGCTGTCGGCGAATCGTTCGCAGCCTCGTTCCGACTATAGATGTCATAGTCCCATACTAACAGAAATCGCAAGAAAGCGGAAGGAAACAGATGTAAAGTTG
>Ga0315296_10001098_pt1 | contig 23827 bp, 14 predicted proteins | sample YL17G14_18_MG_FD_203921 | JGI IMG/M metagenome (GOLD analysis project Ga0315296, IMG submission 203921) | Sediment microbial communities from Yellowstone Lake, YNP, Wyoming, USA - YL17G14_18 | ecosystem: Environmental > Aquatic > Freshwater > Lake > Sediment | place: USA: Wyoming | collected... | reverse complement strand
ACGCTATTCCGGCATGTCGCTCGGGAAAAAGATGCTCAGCCCGTCGCTGTGCAGCACGAAGATGTTGTTGTCGTAGTCGCTTCCCTCGATTCTGAGCGGGTCGCCGGAGATCGTCGTCGCATCGCCGAACGGCTCTCTCTGGGAGTACCCCTCGGTGAATCTCTTGACTCGCGGCTCGCCGGTCGAGAGCCAGTCGAGGATAAACAGGATGTTGTCCTTCGAGCGGGTGATATCCTGGGGGTCCCAGAAGCCCCATTTCTCGTCGGTCCGAGCGGGCCCGATGTACTCGTCCATGTAATAGAGAGAGAACGTATAGAACTCGACGCGGAACTCGGGGTCGGCCTCGACGAAACACACGTAGTCACCCTTCGCGCCGGCTTCGCACCCTCGTATCGCGAGGTGATGCAGCTTGCCGATCCCGTACTGGCTCTGACAGACGGTCACCGGGCCCCAATCGTATGTCGGACCGAGGTAGCGGAAGAGCGCGAGATCGTAGCTGGGATCGTACCATCCGCCGACTACGCAGTGCTGATTCTTCTGCGGGTATATGTACTCGACGACCGAGCCGATCACGTCGATCGCTCCGCCGGGCGCGTCGTGCGTCGCCAGAAGAACTCCCGCCGGATCGTATGAGGCCGCCCATTCGAGCGTGCCGGCCCGGTTCCCCGCGACGATGAAGGAGCCGTCGGGCGATATGTCGATACGGTCCGCGCCGGGGACGGTATCGATGAAGAACGAGCCGGTCTGGTAGTAATCGGCCTCCAGGTATCTCCAGATCTGGCCGTCCTCGTAGAGGATGCGAAGGATCCCGGTGTTGCGGTCGACCGCGAGATCGTAAGCGGCCACTCCTGCGCGCAGGGGGATGTTCTTCGATGGGATGCCGACTGCCAGATCGATATCCAGGGAGCAGATGTTGTCCCCGCCTTTTTCATCCAACACCTGCAGATGCGCCTCGCCGGAGTAGCTGTCGGAGTAGACATGAGTGGGCTTGTCCGAACTGCCGATGTAGGCATCGTCGGGATCCTCGCCGTATTCCCAGTCGCCGTCGAAATCCCACGCAAAGCTGAAGAGATCGCCATCTGGGTCGTAGGAGCCCGACGCGTCGAACTCGACGGGAATCGGATCGGGACTCCAGGGAGCATACGGCGCAGCGAATTCGAGCACACAGACGGGCGGACAATTGTAGCCGATCGGTGTGACATAGACCGGGTATCTGAACGCCGCGGCGAGGAAGTCCGTGTATGCGAGATTCGGCACGCCGTACGAGTTGGTGTAATCCAGCGGCTCGTACTCCGCTATGACCCAGAACTCGTTATCCCATGTGTCGTCCGTGCCGTGCGTGATATTGTCCGCCTCGATCTCCACATGGTAGGTGGAGTAGTTATCGCCCCCACCAATCGGAATCATCTCGGTGTCGGTGAACTCATACGACCCGCTCAGGACCGTCGATTCAACATAGATTCTGGACGGCTGGCGGACCCATCCGAAGAGATTTATATCCAGGATGAGGTCCCCGCCCCAGTCATCATCGGACTGGTAGTAGAGGTCGGGCACCACCGCGACACTGCACGCGACCGCCTCAGGGGTGTTTGCAGGGTGCTGCGCAGGGCCCTGCCAGTTCGCCAGGATCGCGTAGCCGCACCTCAGAAGCATTGCGTAGGGGAACCTGATGTAGTAGTTGCGGGTATTCGTTGAGCCGGCGGCGAAAACGCCGTTGCCGCCGGTCGTTGCGAGAAACTCAGCCGCGTCGTCATTCGCCCCAAGGCCGTCGGCGAAGTACTTGTAGGGATTGAGCGTCGCATTGCCTTCGTAGTTCTTCGCTCCTACCTTCGGCTGAGCATATCCGAGCACACCCGGGAAGATGAACTCAGTGCGGTTGAACCAGCGGGTGTAGCCGTCCGGACCTCCTCCCGCATCATCAGGATGCGCATCGGGATCGTCCATCATGAACTGGTCGACGCCGAGTTGCGCGTAATGAAGGTCGGTGTTGTACTTCATGGTGCTCGATGCGTCACCCATGAAAACGCCGCGCACATCGTACCCGTCGAACTGGTTCATCCCGTCAAACGGGTGGGTGATCGAGATATCCAAGTCTATGTCGATATAGTCCGGTCCAACGGGGGTTGACAGGATATGAAAGCCCAGACTGCCGGGCTTCGTGTTGAGGAACGCGAGGACGTTCCACGTGGTCATCGCGTGGCGATTCATGACCGCGGTCGCAGTCTGGCTTTCGATATCGATGTAGATGTCATAGTAGCCCCACAGCCAGGTGTCGGTCCCCGCCGAGTGAGTCGGCTCACCGCGGGTCGATCCGGGACTGAAATCCACCGAAGGCGCCAGAGGATTCGAGCCGCGGCCCGCGCAACCTGTCGCTGCAAGCGCGGCCGCCAGCAGTACAGCGGTTATCGAGTTCGAGCGTTTCATGGCTGCCTCTCCTGGTTGGTGGCCCTCTTCAGAAGGCAAGCACCGTACAAGTATGGAAAGCTCGAGGCCAGAGCAATACCGATTCTGTAGTGAATTATAGTCCCCGCTCGATCGTCGTGCAAACAGCGGTCGAGGTCCGCCAATACTAATGCGTGCCCTTGACGGGGGTCCCGTACGGGTGTAAACTCTAGCAACGATGTTTGGCACGTATCACATTCTCAATACCGTCGTAGTCGTGGTCGTCGTATCGCGGGCCGGCCCGTGAGTCCTTTCGCGCTTCGACACGGGACCGGCCTTCAAGCGAAGGCCGTTTTTCATTTTCGGCCTTCCCCGCAGCGCAACGATCTCGCAACGACCACGACGAGGTGAGCGAAATGGCTCAGAAAACCGACAAGACGTTCAGAACAAAAAAAATAAGGCCGCTGGAGGGTCGAAGCTACGATCCGAAGGAGGTCGAGGCCGACTGGTACGAGATATGGGAGGACATGGGAGCGTTCAAGCCCGAGTACGACGGGCCCGGCAGGACGCGGACGGGCAAGCCATGGTGCTGCATCATCCCGCCTCCCAACATCACCGACCAGCTCCACATGGGGCACGGGCTGAATTTCGCCCTGCAGGATATCGTGACGCGGATCCGCCGCATGGAAGGCAGGGACGTGCTGTGGCTGCCGGGCATCGACCATGCCGGGATCGCCACCCAGGTGCGAGTCGAGCGGGCGCTCGAGGCGGAGGGCACGAGTCGCGAGGAGATCGGCTACGAGAAGTTCATGGAGCGCGCCTGGAAATGGAAGCAGGAAAAAGGCGGGCAGATTCTCGACCAGATCAGAGAGCTTGGCAGCTCGTGCGACTGGGGCCGTCTCAGGTTCACCCTGGACCCGGGACCGTCGCGCGGCGTGCTCACGGCCTTCAAGCAGCTCTACGACAAGGGCTACATCTACCGTGACACGAGGATGGTGAACTGGTCGCCCGAGCTCAAGAGCGCCATCAGCGATCTCGAGGTGTTCTACGAGGAAGAGGACGGCGCTCTGTATTACGTCAACTATCCGTTCAAGGACGGCTCGGGGCACATCCAGGTGGCTACGACCCGTCCGGAGACGATGCTGGCGGACACGGCGGTCGCGGTGCACCCGGAGGACGAGCGATTCAAAGACATTGTGGGCAGGATCGTCATTCAGCCGCTTTCCGGCGTCGAGATGCCGATTATCGCGGATGAATACGTGAAGATGGACTTCGGGACCGGCGCCCTGAAGATCACCCCGGCGCACGATCCGAACGACTACGAGGTCGGACGTCGGCACAACCTCGACATGCCCAGCATGCTCAATCCCGACGGGACTCTGAACAACCTGTATCCGCCGTACGAGGGGCTTACGGTCGACGAGGCCCGCGACCGCGCGATCAAGGAGCTCACTAAAAACGGCTACCTGGTGAAAACCGAGCCGATCAAGCATCCGGTCGGCCACTGCCAGCGGTCGGGATGCCTGGTGGAGCCGATGATCAGCCGGCAGTGGTTCTGCCGCATGACCGAGCTCGTCGGACCGGCCATCATGGCGATCGAGGAAAGCGCCGACGGCCAGGCCGACCTGGAGTTCTACGCACCCAGATGGGGGAAGGTGTATCTCGACTGGCTGAATCCGGAGACCATCCAGCCATGGTGCATATCCAGGCAGCTCTGGTGGGGTCACAGGATTCCCGCCTACTACTGCGACGACTGCGACCGCATCACTGTCTCGGTCGACCCGCCCGGAAAATGCCAGGGCTGCGGCTCCACGAAGATTCGCCAGGACCCAGACGTGCTCGATACCTGGTTCTCAAGCTGGCTCTGGCCCCTGACCACACTCGGATGGCCTGATGAGACGGACGATCTCAAGCGATTCTACCCGACCGATTTCCTCCTCACCGGCTACGACATCATCTTCTTCTGGGTGGCGAGGATGGTGATCGCGGGATACGAGTTCCGCAACGCGACGCCGTTCTACGAGGTCGTGTACACCGGACTGATCCGGGATGAGCACGGGAAGAAGATGTCCAAGTCCGCCGGCAACGCGGTGGACCCGCTGGACCTGATCGACGAGTTCGGCCGGGACGCCGTCAGGTTCACCCTGGCCCACCTCTCCTTCTCAGGAAGCCAGGACATCAACCTGACGCCGACGCGCCTCCAGGGCTCGCGCTACTTCATGAACAAAGTCTGGAACGTGGCGAAGTATGTCATCGGGACTCTCGGGGACGATTTCACGCCCACGCCGATCGAGGAGCTGGCGGGATACGCCGCGCTCACCCTTCCGGACCGATGGATCATCTCCCGGCTCACCAACTGCGTGCACGAGATCGAGAAGCAGCTCGAAATCTACGATTTCGGGCAGTACGCGGGCGCGCTGTACGGCTTCGTGTGGGACGAGTTCTGCGACTGGTACGTCGAGATCTCCAAGTTCCACCTGGGAGACCGCGACGCCGCCGAGCGCAAGCAGCTTGTGAGGAGCATTCTGTATCACTCGCTGGAGACGGTTCTTCGCCTCATGCACCCCATCTCGCCGTACATCACCGAGGAGCTGCATGCTGCCCTGCACGGTCGAATCGAGGGCAAGGCGGCGGGGGCGAATGCAGAGTATGCGCCGATGATCGTCGAGTTCTGGCCCGGCTTGTATTTCAGGGATCTCGCGAGAGATATCGAGGCTGAGGAGAAGTTCGCGAAGCTGATGGACATCGTGCGGGCCGCAAGGAACCTGCGGAAATCAGTCGGGCTTGCCGACTCCCGGGAGATCGGCGAGATTCTGTTCAGCACCGATGAGGACGCTATGGCCGAGCTGATCCGCGAGGCTGAGCTCGATGTCGCGCGCCTGCTCCGCACCGTGCGAATCGTGCGCCACCGCGAGAAAGCCCCACCGAAAAGGGCCATCAGATCGACGATCTTCGATGGCTCTCTCGCGGTGTTCCTCCCGATAGGTGAGTCGATCGATCTCGAGGGCGAGATTGCGAAAATCGAGAAAGAGCTTGCGAGCAAGCGCAAGTATTCCGAAAGCCTCTCCAGGAAGCTGAACGACCCGAATTTCGTCGAGAAAGCTCCTGCGAAGGTAATTGAGAAGGAGCACGAGAAGCTGGGCGAGACGGAAAAGCTGATCGTGGAGCTGGAGGAGCGGCTGAGGAGTCTGCGGGAAGCCCTCTAGAGCTGGTGACCGAGGGCATGAGTCACACACATCGCTGCGCAATGCACACACATCGCCGCGCGCTGTGTGTGCCACAGAAAATCCCCGGCAATGCCGGGGAGAGTCGACGCAAGTGGAAAGAATGCCCGCTCGGATGAGAAGGACGGACTTACGGCATTATCGGCGGGCTTGACTGCCAGTAAGCGGTCACGTTTATCCAATCCGTCGCCGTGTGCCCGCTCGAATCCTGTACGGAAACGACGGCCGTATAGTCGCCGGGGTCCGTATACAGATGGGCTACCGCCGGACCGCCTGAAGGATCGGTGCCGTCCCCGAAATCCCAGAAAATCGAGTAGGGCGGATGCCCGCCTGAGACTATGGCCTTGAAGCCGACCGACAGCGGGATAGGGCCGGTGGCGTCACTGACGGTCGCCTCGACATGGAGCGGGACGGACTCAAACGAGCCGTAGATGCCGGGACGGCTGATCTGCATGATCGCGTGCAGTCCATCAGCGAGAATCGGCGCGCTCTGATCAAACTCCCATTTGAGATCGTCGTTCAACCGGTATCCACTGCTGTTGATGCCCGGACTTTTCCGCTCCGCGATCATGAACCGCACTTCTATCGGGCGGTTGAACGTAATGTTCTGACCGGAGAACTCGAACGTGCCGAGCCTCACGAGGGCCGGACCGGACGGCAACAGAGGAACGCCCGGGGGGAAGCCCCTCACATCGTAGGAGTAGACCGCGCCGGACGGGATGGCGCCCGCCGGGATGGAGATATATATCCCGATATCGCTCAGGTCGAAGGTCCCTCCGAATTCGGTGGCGGTAATAGAGCGCCACTCGGTCGTGGTGGCGGGCGGCGATGACGGGTTCGAGTACCTGCCGTCATTGCAGCCCACTATGAACAAGCACGCAACGAGAATGGCCAGAGTCAGGTTCAGCCAGAAGTATCGCATTGAACGAACCTCCAGAAGGTCGTCTTTTACACCTATTAATATCGATCAGTACCCCTTGGGAATTTACAGCCCCGCTGAGGATGCCCGACAAGCCCGGGCCGGCGATTCCGCCCTCACGCGCCCCCGGCTTCCTCCCGCCGCCTCAGAAGAAGCCTGACCAGCTCCACCTCCCTGACGCCGGCCTCGGTGATCCTGGCCACCTCCTCCACCGACGCCCCGCTTCTGAGCAGCTCCGCGATGCGGCGGTTCCGGTCGCCTTCCCTGCCGCCCGACTTCTCGCCGGCCTCTATCGCGAACAGGATTCCCCTCTCCTCGAGCGTCTTCAGCCTCTCGCTGTTGAGCACCGCCTCCAGCCTGGCGATGGTGGTCTGGGCCTCGCGATTGAGCTTCTCGGTGCGGTCCAGCCGCTTGTCCAGCCCCCGGGTGACCTCATCGAAATCCGCCGTGAGCTTCTCACGGGCCTCCTCGGCCATCTCGTCAAGCTCCTTCAGGGTACGGCCGTCCGACAGCTCCCTGCGAATGGCCCGGGCGTCCCTGAGAAACCGACTGCCCATGTAGAGCAGGATGACAACGACAACAGCGAGGAGAATCGCGGCGGCTTCCATGCAGCCTAAGTTACCTCTCCCGGGCGCCAACTGCAAGACCGGCCGTTTCAGGATCGCCCGTCAAGCGGCATGGCCACCATGAGGATTTCGCCGGTAGCCTTGAGAAGGCCGACGATGACGGCGCACGGACCCTTGCCGGATTTCCTCGACCTGGCGGGGCTGTCGACGAATACGCGCAGCTCACGCTTCTTCTGATCGTATCTTGTTTTGCGCGTATGAGACAAATCAACATTCGCGAAGACTGCCGACATCTCCAGGTCCCTCCCGGGGTCACCGTCCAGCTTCTCTCTTGCGGCTTTTCTGAGTGTCTCCCAGCACTCGATGATGAACCTCCGATCAAGTCCGGCCCACGGGGTGGGTCTGATAGCGATGGGCCTGCGGCAGATGATATCCAGGTCGCGTCGCGGGAATCCGAAGTGGGCGAGCTCGACTTCGCCCACCGCGCTTGGCTTGATTCGTACCGGGACCTCCTCGACCGACCTGAAGGGGCTTATCCTGAACTCGGACGCCTTCGCCCCCGGCAGGACGCCCTGGAGGTCCAGAGACCGGAGCTCGCCATGCGGGACCTCCCACACGCCTTGCCGGATCCGAATGTTGTCTGGCTTCACGATGCCGAGGGCGCGAGGGCTGGGCTCGAAGGAGGTTTCCAGGCGCCTGTGGACGATCGAAACCGCGTGGACATCGACCATCGAGCCGACCAAGAAACCGAACTCAGCCGCCCTCGAAGCAGCGGATACCGAGAGGTTTCCGGCGAGCGTGGAGGCATCGATCCGGAACTCGCATTCATGGGTTTTCGGGATTCGAAGCGGCGGGACTTGCGCAATACGGATCCCGGCGATACGCCGGAGCAGCGCAGAGCGGGCTCTCGCGGCCAGGTTCGTCAATCTCGGCCATCTCGGCATATCTCCACCAGCGCTTCTTTTACGCGATTCAGGGGCTCCGCGAAGTCGAGCTCCTCGGTGAGCAAGGCGAGCTCGCGTGCGATTCTCTCGGTCTCCTCCTCGCCGGCCGAATGAAAAGTCAGCCTGACTGGCGGGCCGGACGGGGTTGTCTGCAGGGCGATCTTGCCCACTCCGTCCACGCGGAACTCCCCGACCGCCGCGAGCGGCTTCTTTTCTCCGTCAGTTATGGCGACGAACCGACCGTGTATCTCATCATCGAGCTCCAGGAGGATCGGGTCGCAGGTGAAGATCCATTCCGCGTTGGGTTTGGCGGCCTTGAGAAGCGTGCCCGCGATGGCGTCGAGCAGGAGGTAGCGCTTCAACGCGGAACCGTAGATGAGCTTCTGCAGCCGCGTGGGCTTGATGGGCTCGATGTACCTGAAATCAAGGGGGAATCCGCGACGGTCGGTCACGAGAAGTCCGCCGGTCCAGCTTTCCTCGCTCACGTCTCGAACCAGAAGATATGCCAGCAACGCCGCTCCACTCCTTCCATGCGTCCTCAACCATCCGGGGCTCGCGAGTCCCGGACTCCATAAATAATGTCAGCGGCACAGCAGGGGGATTTATTAATTGGAATATATTCGAGAAAATGATCGCATCCCGTAGGGGCGACCGCCGGTCGGCCGTGCCGAGCGCATCCTGCGCTCGGGTCGACCGTGCCGATGACGTCCTCGTCATCGGCCTGCAAGCTTCACGAGCGGCGAATGGGACATTCGCCGCAACCGCCGGCTGGCAGCCGCCGCCCCCATACTCGCTGGCAGCCGGCGCCCCATATTGGCTATTCAGCCAGCGTCATTGTGAGATCGACCTGCTCGCCGTTACGCATGACGGTGAGAGTGGCCTGCTCGCCGAGCTCCTCTCGACGGATCAGGCTCGAAAGCCTGTTGAACTCGGTGACCTTCTCACCGTTGAAGGCGATGATTATGTCGCCGTCATCGTATACCGCGAACTGGCGGTAGATGTCCCGAAGCACAACGCGGTGTGTCCCTCCACGCAGGCCGGCATCCGACGCGGCCGAGCCGCGCTCGACCTCCTGCACCAGAACTCCATATTCCACCGGCAGTCCGAGAGCCTGGGCGAGAGCGGGCGAGAGCGTGAAGCCGACGAAGCCGATGGACGGTCTTCGCACCCGACCGTACTCGATCAGATCGTTCGCGACCTTCTTCGCGGCGTTGATCGGTATCGCGAAGCCGATCCCGTGGCTGCCGCCCGACCGGCTGAGGATGACGGTGTTGATCCCGATGACGTGACCCGATGAATCGATCAGCGGACCGCCGGAGTTCCCGGGATTGATGCTCGCGTCGGTCTGAATCATATTTTCGAAGGTAGTCTCCTCGGTGCTGACGGGACGGTTCAGTGCCGAGATCACGCCGACCGTCACGGTGGAATCCAGGCCGAAGGGATTGCCTATGGCGATGGCCCGCTGCCCGACCTGCAGCGCTTCCGAATCGCCCAGCGGCGCCACCCATTCCTCGGGGATATCGGCGTCGGGCACATGCAGCACTGCGAGGTCGGTCAACTCATCGGTTCCGACCAACTCGGCCTGGTACTCCTCCCCGTCGGTCATTCTCACGGTTATCTCATGCGCCCCGGCGATCACATGGTTGTTGGTGAGGACATACCCGTCGGACGAGATGATGAAGCCCGAGCCGGTGCCCTCCTGCGGCACTATCTGAAAGAAAAAATTGCGATAGTACTGGACGGTACTGACATGAACGACCGACGGGCTCACTTCGCTGTACACGCTCGTGACCGCCAGCTCCTCCGGATCAAGCGCCCCCGCAAACGGGGGCGATGACCGCCCGGACTGCGCGTCATTCGCATCCTGGGCGACCTGGTCGGCAGCCCCGCCGGCCTGACCGCTTTCCGCAAAGGCGGCGAGGCGGGTGTCAATCTCCGCCTCGAGGTTTCTTCCGAGCGCACCATAGACAACGTAGGCGCCGACGAGCGCGCCGATCACGGCCGACAGCACAAGAAGTGCGGGTATTGACGTTCGACACATGACTCGTTCTTCACCGTTCCTCTCGCTGAAAGGGCACGATCGATTGACGTCGAGATCGTCCCGGCAGAGTGTATCCAGGCCTTCCGAGAGTTCGCCGCCCCGGGAGGGCTATTGTATGATGACTGAGATGGTCTCCCATCGGTTCAGTGATCAACGGCATCAGGAAGGCCATAAATGAAAAAACCCCTTTGCGGGGATAGCTTCGGGATTCATGTCGAGCGACTACTTGCCCTTGGTCTCCATCCGCCGGCGGGCTTTCTGCTCCTCCTCGCGCTTCTTGACGAACGCGAGAACCTGGCTCAGCTTGAACCGTCTCTGCTGGCCCGGCGTTCTCAGACATTCGAGCTCGCCCTTGTTGGTATAGCGACGAACCGTCGTCTTGCAGACCCCGATAAGCGTGGCGGCCTCCTCCAGGCTTATCACCGGGTCCAGAAGCTTCTCTATCAGCTCCTCCCGCTCGAATTTGTTCCTTCTGGTGAGACGCTGGCGGGAGATGGTCTGATGCTCGCTCACGGAGCCGAAAAGCTCCAGCTCGCCGTCCTTGGCGCCCTTCTTCTTGCGACCCCTGCGCTTCGGGGAGCCTTCCACGACAGGTCGGCCCGGATCCTCAGGTACCTCGCGCGCGATCGCTGCATCGGCGATCGGCGCCTCGGCGACCGGCCTCACCGGCGGCTTCTCGACGGACGGGCTCGCGCCCGCGTCCCCGCCCGCAGCCTCGACAACAGTCCTTTCCCCGGTGTCGAACAGATCCGAGCTGGTCAGCGGACGAATGTTGCGGTAGTCATCGACCGTGAACGGCCTGACGGTGCGCCCGATCTCATCGTTCTTCAGCTCGAGCGCCTCCTCCCGCGGAACCCCGGGCACAGGCGGACGCCTGCCCTCGAAAGGCTCGGGGACGGGCATCTCAACCACTCCGGCAGGTTTCTCTTCCGCCGGCGCCTGCGGACGCTCCGACTCGGCGAAGCTGACCTCGAGGACGTTCCTGCCCGACTTCTGCATCAGCCGCTGAGTCTCTTTGCGCACGTAGCGCTGCCAGTCGTCCCAGCCGCGACTTCGCGGATCCACCTTCGCCTTCCTGTCTCTTGTATGCCTCGTTCTTCCGGCCATGGTCTGCAATTGAAGCGGCTGAGCGCCTCACGCTTTCGGTCGACGCTTGTTCGAGGGTCCGAAGAGGACGTCCACGTCACGCTCGAGCGGATCGATCGACGGCGGAGGTATCAGACAGAGTCCCTCCTCGTCAACCTCATCAAGGTCTATGCGATGCACACGGCCCCCGCACCGCCCCAGACGCTGCGCCTCTTCGGCGATATACTCGCGCAGACGCTTCAGGTTCCCGTCGGTGGTTTTCTCAGCCATAAGTCCTGACGGTCCCGCGTGCCGGCGAGACCAGACTCTCCGGGGACGCATTGTAGCACAGGGGCATTTTTGAGCGCAATGTACAAGTTTTTGCCCTCGTCCTACTCAAACCTCGAAATGCGGCGATACGGGCCGGAGGACGCCGGCGAGCGCTCTACGACCGTGCCGAACAGCCATCTTACCACAAACCATCGGGGAACAGCCTGAGAAGGAACGCGTCGGCGCCGCCCGACGTGGTACGGTTATCAATCTCGTCTCCAGGATTGAAATCTATAGTGCCTTTGAAGCAACCGGTGACGAAGATGTTTCCGGAAACATCGAAATGGATCGCTTGTCCCCTGCCCTCCCCATCGCCCGCAAACACTCTCTCCCATTGCAGCGCGCCGGTCGCATCATACTTCCGGACAAAAACATCCCCCTGACCGGAAGACGTGTAGTCACCGATGACCGGATCCCATAGGAGCGGGGAATCCAATTCGCCGGTGACGCAAGTGTTGTCCTCTTTGTCAACGTCCAATCCACAGCCGACATCAGCGAGGGGTCCTCCCCATACGCGCACCCATCTGAAATCACCTTCGGGGCTGTAGGAGACGACGAAGGCGTCATCGTAGCCGTTCGATACGTGACTCACGACAGCCGGGCCGGGATCGAAATCGACGGTATCCCGCCAGTGACCGGTCACGTACGCATTTCCCGACGGGCCCACTACCACCACGTGCCCGCCGCCGTCCGACATCGCCCCGCCCCACGTCCTCACCCAGAGGAAGTCGCCTGACGGATTGAGCTTCAGAAGATAGATATCGTCCCAGCCGTTGGAAATGCATTGCGCGGCGCCGGGACCCGGATCGAAATCAACCGCCCCGTAGAACCAGCCAGTGAGGTAGATATTCCCGGATGCGTCCAACGCGATGCTGTAGCACTTGTCCCAGTCGACACCTCCCCATGCGCGCGACCAGACGAGGTTTCCTGACGAATCGAATTTCAGGAGGAAATTGTCCAGCAGCCCTGCGCCTGTGTGTTCATCGACTCCCGGGCCGGGGTCGAAATCGACCGTGCCGCGATAGAATCCAGAGACAAGAATGTTCCCGGATGAGTCCAGGTATAGCCCGAACGCCTGCTCGTTGCCCTCCGCGCCGCCCCAGGTGCGCGCCCACAGAAGCGTGCCGGACGAATCATATTTGCAGAGGAAGGCGTCCTGGAGCCCGTTGGACGTGCGCATGTCGACAGAAGGACCCGGATCGAAGTCGACAGCCCCTTCAAACCTCCCGACCACATAGGATGACCCTGCGCTGTCGGCCGCTACTCTGAATCCCTCCTCCTCTCCCGCGCCGCCCCAGGTGCGGCTCCAGCGCCATTCGCCTGACGAATCGAGCTCTGTCAGGAAGGCGTCGGTTCCACCCTGCGAAGTGTGCGCATCTTCCCCCGTTCCCGGATCGCAATCTGCCGTGCCCTCGAATCTTCCGGAAACACGGATGTCTCCGGCGCTGTCGACCGCGACGGCGTAGCCGCTGTCTTCGTCGGCGCCGCCCCATGTGACGACCCAGCCTGCATCCGCAAGAGCCTTGATGACAATCTTCAGCGTGGACACGACGGGTCCGTCATTCGCGGAATCGACCGTGACCGATATCGTGCCGGAGATGTCCGCGCTCGTCGGCGAAGCTGCGAAGTCGGTTCCGGCGGATGTCGGGTCGGAGAATGTCCCGGCGGACTGGGGATCGACGGCCCATTGCCAAGCGATGCCGGTGTCGCCGGTCGCGGCGACGCTGTACTGGGCGGACGACCTCTCGTCGACCGATTGAGGTCCCTGGATTTTCCCGACAACAAGCCCGCCTACTCCGCCACCGCAGCCTGTCGCAAGCTGCAGAGCGATCAGCAAAGATACGAATGCGTTCAGTCTCATGGCTTCCTACCCCGTATGGCCCGGCGTCCTCCGGCCACACGTTATGACATTGTCGTCGACGACGAGCCCCCTCGGACAGGGGGCCCGTCTCTATGCGTTGGATCAGGTAGCCCTGGATGACCCTACGGCACTATCTTCGTCAGGAAAATATCCGCCTCGCCGTTGGAGCTTCGGTTGTCGACGGCGGCGCCCGGATCGAAATCGACCGTCGTGCGGAACAGGCCGGCAAGATAGACATTGCCGTGTGAATCGACCCCGATTCCCCATCCCGCCTCATCGAGACTCCCGCCCATCGCGACGGTCCACTTGTAGCTTCCCGACGCTCCGAGCTTGCTGACAAAAAAGTCCTGGCCGCCTGAGGAGATGAAACTCGAAATGCCGCCCCCGGGATCGAAGTCGGCGGTTCCCATGAAGTAGCCGGTGATATAGACGTTACCCGGTCCGTCAACGGCGACCCCGTAGCCGCGGTCGGCTTCGTTCCCGCCCCACGTGTGCGCCCACTGGAAGTTGCCGTAGCTGTCGAGCTTCGAGACGAAAACGTCCCTGGTCGGCTCACCGTGGACCGAGTTGCAGGACTGGTGCAAATCGGCGCCGGAGCTGGGATCGAAATCGGCCAGGCCGGTGTAGTGCCCGGTGACGTAGATGTTGCCCTCGCCGTCGATCGCCACATCCTGAGCGTTGTCGAAATCAAGCCCGCCGCCCCACGTCCGAGCCCACTGGAAGTCGCCGGACGAATCGAGCTTGCTCAGGTACATGTCGGTATAGGCGGAGGAGTGCATGTCGGTTCCCGGTCCGGGATTGAAGTCGATATTGCCCCAGAATATCCCCGCGACAAAGGTGTTCCCGGCACTGTCGAGAGCGACGCCGTGCCCCTCGTGCGCGGGCCATGTTCGCACCCAGTCGAAATCGCCGGATGATTCGAACTTGCTGAGGAAAGTGCTGGAGACGGCGCTGTAATAGGTCTGGACGCCGGGGCCGGGATCGAAATCAACGTTGTCGCTGAACGCGCCGGTAACGTAGATGTCGCCGGAGTAATCGACAGCGACGTCCCACGCCTTGTCCCAGTTCACGCCGCCCCAGGTGCGGCTCCACTGCCAGTCGCCGGACGAGTTGAGCTTGGATATGAAGGCGTCGAGGTCACCGACCGCATCCCGCCAGTCATAGCCGTCGCCCGGATCGAAATCCGATGTCCCCTGGAACCATCCGGCGACATAGACATTGCCGTTCCTGTCGACGACCAGGTTGGATCCCTGGTCCCAGAGCACGCCGCCCCATGTGCGGGTCCACAGGTATCCGCCGCCCGGATCGAACTTGGTCAGGTAGGCCTCGTAGCCGCCATGCGAGCTGTGCTGATCGGTTCCCGAGCCCGGATCGAAGTCGACGAAGCTTCCCATGAATACGCCGGTCACGTACATGTTCCCGGACGAGTCGAACCCGAATCCGTATGCCGCGTCCCAGCCCGCGCCGCCCCATGTGCGGGTCCAGCCTTGTGATGCGGCGTTGAGCACTATGATGCCGCAGTTCTTGAGGATCGGGCCATAATGATCGGAATTCACCGTCACGCGAATCGTCACAGCGGTATCGGTCGTGACGGAAGCCGCGCTGAATGTCGTGGTGGCGGACGTCTGGTTGGCGAACCAGCCCGCCGAAGCCGGGTCACAGGCCCAGAGGTACTTGATGCCCGTGTCGCCGCTCGCCGCGACGGTGAACTGGGCGGACGAGTTCTCGACGATCGATGTCGGACCGGCGATATTGCCGACAACGAGGTTTCCACCGTTGTTGCCGTTCCCTCCGTTTCCCCCGCCGCCTCCGCAACTCAGGGCGAACATCACCACGATTGTCATCGGAAAGAGTAGATGCGATTTCATTTCCGGTCCTCCCTAAGCGAGATTCTCAGCGGTCAGCGGGAACCGGCTCTCAAATGCGGTCCGGTTCCGTGATGGGGCCTCCGGGCACGCCCGGAGGCCGCTTGACATGGTGTATCTGAACTCACCACGTACCGTTAGGCAGGAGTTTCAGCAGGAAGGCATCCTCCGCGCCGCTCGATTCGTGGTTCTCAACCCACGAGCCGGGGTCGAAATCAACGATGTTCCCGAAGTACCCGGTCACGCAGATAAACGATGAGCCGTACGCGGCAACGCCGTAGCAGTAATCATCATCAGTTCCCCCCCAGGCACGCGCCCAGATGTAGCCGCCGCCCGAGTCGAACTTGCTGACATAGCAATCGCGCAATCCCGTTGCGTCGCGCATTTCGACGCCCGGTCCGGGATCGAAATCCGCGGAGTCTCTGAAGAAGCCGGTAACGTAGATATAGCCAGGTTGATCCACATCCAGGGCGTAACCGACGTCAGAGGATGAGCCGCCCCATGTGACCGCCCTCACGAAAGTGCCGGACGGGCTGAACTTGCTGAGGTAAACGTCAGCATCACCGTTGGAGTTGTGCTCCTCGACCCCGGGCGACGGATCGAAGTCCACCGTGCCGTAGAAGTAGCCGGTGACGAACAGGTTGCCGGAGTTGTCCACAGTGACCGCACAGCCGTCGGCATCCCAGTTCCACGCCCACGATAGAGCGCCCGATGAATCCAGCTTGCTCAGGAACGCGTCGGTGCCTCCGCCATGCGAGGTCCTCTGGTAAACCGCCGGGCCCGGATCGAAATCGACCGATCCCTCGAAGTCGCCGGTTACGTAGACATTCGAGGAGGCATCGACGGCCACGCCGTAGCCATAGTCATTGCCTGAGCCTCCCCAGGCGGCAACCCACAGGAAATCGCCCGTACTGTCGAACTTGCTCACGAAGACATCCTCGTACCCGCTCGATGAGCGCTCCTCGACGGACGGCGTCGGATCGAAGTCGACCGTCGACCGGAAGAAGCCCGCGACATAGATGTTCCCCGTCAGGTCCAGAGCCACGGAGCAGCCCTCATCGTACGACGATCCGCCCCAGACATTAGCCCACATGAAACTGCCTGACGCGTCGAACTTGCTGAGAAACGCGTCGCTATAACCCATGGAGTCGAGCTGGTAGAACGAGGAACCGGGATCGAAATCCACTGTGTTCTGGAACCTTCCGGTGACATAGATGCTCCCGGCTCCGTCCAGCACCAGCGCCCAACCCCACTCATCATCGGTGCCCCCCCAGGTCTTCGACCATTGCAGGTATCCTGAAGCATTGAGTTTGCTCAGGAAGATATCTCTGCCGCCGTTCGACGTGTGATTGTCGATCCCCGGACCCGGATCGAAGTCAACCGTGCCCTGGTATGTTCCGAGAACGTACATATTCCCCAACTGATCGGTCGCGCAGGCGTTGCCGAGATCGGACGAAGTCGAGCCCCAGGTTCTCGCCCAACCGTGACCCGACAAATCCCGGATCCGGATGTCGAGGCTGCGGTCCTCGGGAGAGTAATGATCCCCGGACACCGCGACGCGTATGGTCGCGAGAACGTCCATGCCCGTCACCACCGGATTGAAGGCCGTCGTCGCCGCCGACGGGCTTACGAATGAGCCGGCCGACGGAGGATCGACGGTCCAGGCGTACGAGAGGCCGGTATCGCCGACGGCCGTGATTGAATACTGGACCGAGACTTTCTCATCGACGGTAGCGGGGCCCTCAATCTGCCCGGCTTCCAGGACGACGGTATCCCAGATGTCGATAGCGAGGGTCTTGACGACGGGATCGTTGTGCGCGGAATCGACGGTGACCTGGATCGTGCACGGGGTATCGGCCCAGATCGGTCCCGCATTGAACGTCGCGGTCGCTTTGTCGCCGTTTGTGAACGAGCCCGCGTCCGCGGGATCGCACTCCCACAGGTAGGTTATTTCCGTATCCCCGCTCGCGGTGACGCCATATTGCGACTGGGTGTCCTCGTTCACCGAGGCCGGACCGGTTATGTCGCCGACCAGCAGGACCAGATTCATGATCTGGACATCCTTGCTGCGGACCTCGGGACCGTGGTGATCCGAGTTCACGGTGACCTGGACAGCGACTGGCGTGTCCGCATCCAGTTCGGCGGCATGGAATGTGGCCGACGCCTCCGTCTCGTTCGTGAACGATCCCAGCGAAGGCGGATCGCACTCCCAGAGATACGTTATCCCCGAGTCATTGATCGCGGAGACGGTGAAATCCACCTCGCTGTCCTCGTCGACCTGCGCCGGTCCCTCGATCTCGCCGACCCACAGGACCTCATTGTCGACGATGGTGACCTTCATCGTTCTGGCCTCGGGTCCGTAGTTATCCGAATCGACCGTCACGCGGATCGTGATGGACGTGTCGGCGCCGACAAAACCGCTGTTGAACGTCGCGGTCGCGCCGGTCGGGTCGGTGAATGTCCCCGCCGTCGCCGGCTCGCACGTCCAGAGATAGGTTATCCCGGTGTCTCCCGTCGCTGCGACCGAATAATCATTGGATGAATCCTCGCCCACCGCACCCGGCCCGGAGATATAGCCGACCTCGAGGACCACGTCCTCAACGACGATGTCGAGCGTTCTTATCTCCGGCGAGTAGTTGTCCGAGGTGACGGTGACCCGAATAACCGTCGGCAGATCGGCGTCGACCGGATTGGCGTGGAAGGGCGTGCTGTAGGCCGAGGGATCGAAAAACGTGCCCGCGGCCGCAGGCTCGCACTCCCACGAATACTGGATCCCGGTATCCCCGCCCGCGGAGATCGTGTACTCGACTGTTGTGTCCTCGTCAACACCGGTCGGGCCCTGGATATCGCCCACCGTCAGCGCGTTGGCGTCGATGACCTGTATGCCGAGAGTCCTTGTGACCGGGCCGTAGTTGTCGGATTCGACCGTCACCCGGATCGTGCCGGGGGTGTCGGCGGTCACGGTTTCGGCCACGAAAGTCGCCGTCGCCGATGTGGCCTTGGTCATCGTGCCGATGGAACCAGGCTCGCACTCCCATAGGTACGTAATCCCGGTGTCGCCGCCGGCGGGGACGCTGTATGGAGTGGAGGAGTTCTCGAGGACCGATGTCGGCCCCTCGATCTGCCCGACAAACAGGGCGTCGACATCCTTGATCTGCACGTCGACGGACCTGACGACGGGGCCGTAGTTGTCGGAATTCACCGTCACCCTCACGGCGATGGCGGTATCGAGCGACACGGGCCCCGAGTTGAACGCGCAGGTCGGAGACTTGGGATTGGTGAAGCTCCCGGCGGAAGACGGGCTGCAATCCCACTGGTAGGTGATCCCCGTATCCCCCGATGCGGTGATGGAGAAATTCGCGGTCGAGTTCTCCACCATCGTCGTGGGACCCTGGATCTGGCTCACCGTCAGGTCCTCGACATCCTTGATCTGGATGCCCTTTTCTTTCAGGATGGGGTCGCTGTGATCGGAGCTGACCACGACCCGGATCGTGGCCGTCGTGTCGCCCAACACAGCCGTGGCGATGAAGGCGGTAGTCGACTCGCCCTGGACCTTGAAGGTCCCGGCGGACGCGGGATTCACGGCCCACTGGTACGTGATTCCCGAGTCGCCGCTCGCCGAGATGTGATACTGGACGGCGGTTCCCCCCTCGTTGACAATCGCGGGGCCCTCTATCTCGCCCACTACAAGCTTCTGGGGACCTCCCCCTCCTCCACCACCTCCACAACCGGCTATCAACAGACAGAATACGAGCAGGACCACAAGTTTCGCTTCGGCTTTCATCTTCATCACTCCCTGTCAGGTGATGTGTATTGTAACTCGGGGACCTGTTTTCTGCCTGCGTCCGGTAGCTTAAGAGGGCTCTAACAGTCAATAAGTATACACTGATTATCGCTGTCCTCCAATAGGCAAACCACAAAATAATCAAAATAATTCGATGAAAAATTCCCCGCCCTTCGACCTTTCTCACGTCCCACACACGGCGGGTGCCGACGACAAGCGGAGCGAGTCCTCGAGCGTAGCTTGTCGTCGTTGTAACCCCCCTCCCGACCACTTGCATTCCCGCCCGGTTTGTGGCATAAACATGCTTGCTGAGGTCGAAAATACAGTATGCGAACCATCGCCAGAATAGAGGGAATCATTATCAGATAACCCATCCCACAAATGGGTCCTGTGGACTGCGCGCATTCTACCCCCGGGACCCGGGGGTTTTTGTTATGCCGGACCGCGGACACCCGTGTCCGCGCGTGCGGCGATAGTATTAATGCTGATCAAACCGGTCAAGCCGACCGTTGAGATCGCGAGGAAAGACTGATGACGTTCAACAAGCCTCTTGCCGATCCCATCCCGAAACGGGAGGAGAAGATCAGGAAGTTCTGGGAGGATAACCGGATCTTCCAGAAGAGCCTGGAGGCCACTCGAGGAAAGCCCCGCTACGTATTTTACGAAGGGCCGCCGACCGCAAACGGCAAGCCGCACCCGGGGCATGTCCTCACCAGGGTCATTAAGGACTTCTTCCCTCGCTACAAGACCATGACCGGCCATTTCGTCGAGCGCAAGGCCGGATGGGACACCCATGGTCTTCCGGTCGAGATCGAGGTCGAAAAGGAGCTCGGCCTGCACAACAAGGCCGATATCGAGAAGTATGGAGTCGAGAATTTCATCGAGCAGTGCAAGAAGTCGGTCTGGCGGTATAAGACCGACTGGGAGAATATCACCCGCAAGATCGGATTCTGGATCGATCTCGACGACCCGTACGTGACGTACTACAACTGGTATGTCGAGTCGCTCTGGTGGATCTTCAAGCAGATTCATCGCGCCGGCTTGCTCGTGAAGGGCCACAAGGTCGTCCCGTTCTGCAATCGCTGCGGGACGCCGCTCTCGTCGCACGAGGTCGCGCAAGGCTACGAGGACGTGACCGAGCCGTCGATCTACGTCGGTTTTCAGACCGAGGACGATCCGGACCTGTATTTCCTTGCATGGACGACCACCCCCTGGACGCTCCTCAGCAATCTCGCGCTCGCCCTGGGGCCGAACTACGAGTACATCAAGTACAAACACCGGAACGGCAAAACATACATTCTCGCCAAGGCGCTCGCGAGGCTCACGTTCGGCTCGGAGTACGACGAGGGGCGCATCGTGAGCTCCCATAACGGCTCGGACTTCGAGGGCGCCCGCTACATCCCGCTCTATGAGCACGCCCCGTCGAAAACCGACAACTATCGCGTCATCATGGCGGATTTCGTCAGCCTCGAGGATGGCACCGGCATCGTGCACATCGCGCCAGGGTACGGCGAGGACGATTATGTCGCCGGGCAGGAGTCGGGTCTGGGCGTGCTTCAGATCGCCCAGGAGGACGGGTACATCAGCGACGAAGGCCCCCCGCTCGTGCGCGGCAAGTATTTCAAGGACGCCGATCCGCCGATCCTCGAGGACCTTGAGAAGCGCGGACTGCTCTATCGCACCGAGGACTACACTCACTCGTACCCGCACTGCTGGCGCTGCCACGCGCCGCTGATGTACTTCGCGCGGTCGAGCTGGTTCCTCAAGACCACCGACATCAAGGAAATTCTCGTCAGTGAGAACGACAAGATCGACTGGTATCCGCCGACGATCCGCACCGGACGCTTCGGCAAGTTCCTCGAGAACAACGTTGACTGGGCGATCAGCCGCAACCGCTACTGGGGCACTCCCCTGCCCATCTGGGTCTGCGAGAAATCGGATTGCGGGCATATCGAGGTGATCGGCTCCACCGCCGAGCTCCGCGAGAAGGCGAACGAGGAGGTGCCTGAGAAGCTCGATGATGTCAAGCTCCACAGGCCCGGCGTCGACTACTACACACTCACGTGCACCAAATGCGGCGATGTGATGAGGCGCGTCCCCGAGGTCGCCGACACCTGGTTTGATTCCGGCAGCATGCCGGTCGCGCAGTGGCACTATCCGTTCGAGTTCAAAGATAAATTCGAGGAATGGTACCCGAGCGACTTCATCTCCGAAGCTCAGGACCAGACCCGCGGCTGGTTTTACACCCTCCATGCGGTCGCGGGACTTCTGCACGCCGCGGCCGGGAAATTCCCCGACGATCCCGACCTCAAGCCCTTCCGCAAGTGGGGCCTCTGCTACAAGCGCTGCATCTGCCTGGGCCTGATTCTGGACGATGAGGGGCTGAAGATGTCGAAATCGCGCGGCGGATATGTCGAGCCCGACGTGATTCTGGCGGACCAGGGCGCCGATGCACTCAGGTGGAATTTCCTGGCGAATGTGGACCCATGGGTTCCGGTCCACTTCACGGTCGACAACATCCGCGAGGCGCAGAGACGTTTCCTGCTCACGCTGAGGAATGTCTACCAGTTCTTCACGATCTACGCGAGGATCGACGAGTACGATTCGTCGACAATCAAGGTCGATATGGACAGGCTCTCGCGACTCGACCTGTGGATCATGGCGAGACTGCACCGTACGATCGGCGAGGTCGGCGACGCGCTCGACCATTACGATGTGCTTCGCGGCGCGAAGGCCATCGAGCAGTTTGTGGACGAGCTTTCCAACTGGTATGTCCGAAGGAGTCGCGACAGGTTCTGGCGGTCGGGGAAGGATGACGACAAGTGGGCGGCATACCAGACGCTCCACACGTGTTTGCTCGAGGTCTCGAAGCTGCTGGCGCCGTACACGCCGTTTGTCGTCGAGGAGATCTACCAGAACCTCGCGGTCGGTCACATCGCCGATGCGAAGGAAAGCGTCCACCTGGAGTGGTTCCCAAAGGCGGACGAGAAGTGGCTCGATGAGGAGCTCGAGGCGGAGGTCCAGCTTGCGATCGAGGTCGCAGGTCTCGGAAGGTCGGCGCGCAAGGCGGAGAATATCCGCGTGCGGCAGCCGCTGAGCGAGGTGATCGTGGTAACTCGCGACGAGAGCGATCGCGAGAGGGCATCCGGGCAGGAGCAGGTCATCCTTGATGAGCTGAACATCAAGAAGATGAGCTTCGCCGAGGACCAGGCGGAGTTCGTCACGTTCAGGGTGACGCCGGATTTCGCGAAGCTCGGGCCGAGATTCGGTCCGCAGATGCCGTCGGTCAAGAAAGCGTTCGAGCAGGCGGATCATCGCGCGCTGCGCGACTCGCTCGCCTCCGGCGGAACGTGCTCGATCGTGGTCGCCGGCGAGACGCTGACATTCACCGACGACGAGGTCGCGGTGAGCATGGAGAGCAAGCCCGGGTACGCCGCCGCGTCGGGCACCCGCATTGCGGTTGTGCTGGCAACTGAGGTCTCGCATGAGCTGGAGATTGAGGGCATCGCAAGAGACTTGGTGCATATGATAAACCTGGAGCGCAAGAACCGTGGGTTCGCGTACGATCAGAGAATCGACCTCCTTGTTTTCCGTGAAGGCAACCTGGATTCCCTCGTGGAAGAAGCCCTAAGTCAGCACCGTGACTTAATCCTCGGAGAGACTCTCACACGTGACATCCTCGTCGGGCACCAGGAGCCTGCCAAGTCCAATGCGGTTGTCTTGACAGCACTGTATGTTCGGCGCAGAGGGACTACTATTTTTTCACAGTGGACTGGCCCGCCATTTTCTTAGAGAATGTATTGCGCGACATAGAGGCAATCCACTATCATGCTCGCAGAAGGGCTTCACACGCGCGCCAGTAGCTCAGGGGATAGAGCAACGGCCTTCTAAGCCGTGGGCCGCAGGTTCGAATCCTGCCTGGCGCACCATCAGGATCTCCAATCCGCCGGAAATCCCCAATGCGTGAGTAGGCGCGCACGGCAGTGCGCCCCCCGGTGCCATCCCCCAGCCAACCGTAGGCGCGCACGGCAGTGCGCTCCAGTCGCTCCCAAACCGAAGGACAATCGCGCACTGCCGTGCGCGCCTACGAGATTCTCTCCGAAATTCCTTGATGCGGCGTAAGGTTTGTGGTCTGGTGCCCGTTCATATTGTGGGAAGGATGCGAGAATCGAACATCATGAAACACAGCCGCACCCTGAAGAAACTGCGCTCTAATAGGTTGAGAGGATATGACTATTCCCAGCCAGGCGCGTACTTCGCAACGATTTGCACGCAGGATAAAGAGTGCATATTCGGAGACGTTGTTGATGGGAGGATGATCCTCAACCGGTTCGGCAAGATCGTCGAAGAGGAATGGATCAGATCGGAGGCAATAAGAAGGGAGATCGTACTGGACTGCTGGATCGTGATGCCGAATCATGTACACGGGATTGTCTGGATCACGGATTTCTGGTGGGAGCGTAGTGATGCCCGTAAACAAGCCCCTTCTAAGTCCGAGTCCTCGATTCCCACACGAGCGGCGAAATCCCTGTCCACATTCGTATCAGGCTTCAAATCCGCCGTCAGCCGGAGAATCAACAAGATGAGAGGCACGCCGGGCAAGAGCGTCTGGCAGACAAACTACCATGATCACATCATACGAGACGAGGACGACCTGAACAACAAGAGGCAGTATATCCTCGACAATCCTGCCCGATGGGAACACGACAAACTGAACCCGAAAATCTCCGTAGGCGCGCACGGCAGTTCGCCCCCGGGCACGATCAGCCACCACACATAGGCGCCCACGCACGTAGGCGCGCACGGCAGTGCGCCCCCGAGCACAATCAGCCACCACGCACGTAGG
>Ga0315296_10001097_pt1 | contig 23836 bp, 24 predicted proteins | sample YL17G14_18_MG_FD_203921 | JGI IMG/M metagenome (GOLD analysis project Ga0315296, IMG submission 203921) | Sediment microbial communities from Yellowstone Lake, YNP, Wyoming, USA - YL17G14_18 | ecosystem: Environmental > Aquatic > Freshwater > Lake > Sediment | place: USA: Wyoming | collected... | reverse complement strand
TATTCCAGCGCGCCTGCCGATGCCCGGGCAACTGCGCCCGTCAACCCCACTGCCCGTCGCTCCCGGATGACAACGCCGTGGGCGCCGGTGGCTTCAGCCGTGCGGATAATCGCGCCCAGGTTCTGCGGGTCTTCAATGCCGTCTAAAATGATGTAGAGAGGCGACTCATCCTTCTGCTTCGAAACGGACAGAAGCCAATCGAGGTCAACATACTCCTTCACCGAGGCGAAGGCGATGACGCCCTGATGAGCCGCCGTCGTGCTCAGGCGGTCGAGCGCCGGCCGCGCCGCGTATTCCACCGGTATGCCTTGCTCCCGCGCCAGGTGCAAAATCTGCCCCACCACCCCGTGCCGCTCGATGTTGCTGGCGAGAAGAACTTTGTTCACCGGCCGCCCGGACTTGAGCGCCTCCACCACCGGATTTCTACCTTCGATGATTTCCGACATACTACTTCAGGCTCTCCAACAGGTCTTGGCGGCTCTTCAACGTTGCCGCTGTCTCCAGGAATTCTTTGAGGGAGGCACTCTTCGCCCTCAGTTGTCTCATCTCGGCGCCAATAGGGCTGATGGAATCGGGCCGGTCGGCATACGTCCCGTAGAAGGCGAAGTAAGCCTGGTTCAGCTTGCGGAGGTAGTGTCCGTTCGCCGCCAGGTACTGACGTTTCTCTGCCATAAACTTCTCCGCGGCCTCGACTTTGCCTTCGGCCAGCAAGCTGTCCACCGCTTTCCTGATTTCTCTCATTTCCTTATTGACATCGAAGCCTGGCTTGTCCGGCTTCCGGTCTTCTTCTATGTTGTCAGGATAGTACTTCACCAGAACATTCGACCCGATTTCCTTTGCCGCCATACTGGCGACGGTCTCGTTCATCGTGGCGATTTCATAGTTCCGCCGCAGGCTGGTCAAATCGAGGAGGTACATGATTCCCAGAGGCTTGAAAGCGAGGTACTGATGGAGCCACTCCTCGGCCGCCGCGTCCAGGGTGAAGCGCAGGCCCGCCTCATTGGTGACGAAGGTGGGATAGGTGCCGCTGAAACCCCCTAACTCCAGCACCAGCGACGAGACCCCCAGCTTATCGGCTTCAGCCTCGATACCCGCCATTTCGTCGATAGTCAGGTTCTGGCGCAGGGTGACCTCCCGGAGGCTCTCGATGCGGTCGCGGGGCGAGATGACGAGGAGGTGGGGCGGCCTCTCCAGCCTGAAATCGAGGGGCGGAAAGCCGAACTTGAGCCTGGTGAGACGCTCGAAGGGATTGTGGATGCCAAGCCCCGATATGGCGCTGCCCAATTGCTTTTGCAGAATTTGAGCGACGCCATTCTCAGACGTAGAGGTTTGAACCTGCAATCGGCTTATCTCATCTTTGAGCGCGCCGGCGTCTCCGGGTTGATTGCCGTTAGTGATTGCCGCCACTTCCCGCTTCAGTTCTCTCGTCCGCCCGACGACGGCAAAATGGTCGGTAACCGTTTTGACCTCATCGCTCGCCGCCTTCACCTCCGTACGGGTACTAGCGAGCAGCGTCTTGATTTCCCAGCGCAGACTGCTGAAAGCGTACGGCTTCACAATCGCACCCAGGCTTCTATTAAAGTCACGCGTGGAGATACACCCTGTGCCGACGGTGCCGAGCAGTACGACTAGACTTAACACAACGAATAGCCTTTTTCTCAACTCAGCTTTGCCCTCACCTGCGCCACTACCGGCGGCAGGACTTCGCCGATTTTTTCAATTTTATCCACTGAAGCCCTCTTGGGTTTTTGAGTCTTCGAAACGTCACTACGTATAGTGTAGAGCTTCGGGGTTTACCAAAGTTCTTGCTGTCCCTTTGGATGACTGAAAGCCCGAACAGTAGTTGTTGCCAACTCCCAAGAGTACTTGTAGAGGTGCATACCTTTGCTCATCGCGATGATTTCCCCGTCCTCCACCCCAATCTCGCTCGCCATATATTCTTTGAGTAGTTGAATCGCCGCCAGGTTAGAAGGAAAGCCCGCCCATAAGTCCCATGACCGAAAATATACAAAGAAATTCAACCTTCTGTTTAAGATTCGAGTGTCGATAGCTCTCAAACACGGAGGGTCTGAAAGCGAAATTGAGGCCTCGTTACCGACTGTCATAAAGGCTTGGTTGGTATTGTGACCGTCCTTCTTGTACATCCTTATTACTTCGGCTATTTGTTTTTCCAAGTATTGGCCATAGGTGTATTGTTCGCCTTCCTTTTTTTGGGATGTCATGAGATAGGGCAGGTAGCTTTCAACGTATTCCATGGTACTTGGGGGAGGTACGCCTTGAGGAACGTCAGGTATTAGGGGCCTCGTTTCTGGGTGCCTTATTTGGACCACGACGAAATCGAGTTGTTTTCGCCACTCACCTACGTAGCTTCCCCGCTCAATCTGGTAATCATAACCCTGATTGAGGACTTCGCGTAGGCAGACGAACCAGGCTTCCGAAAGGTCACGCGCATTAAGGGGTGATATCTTCATTATGTCAAACCCCTACTTCGCTGGGTTCTGTTTGCATTTGGTTGATTTCTCGCTGTCATTTGTGTCAGATTCAACTAAAATCGAACGGAACACTCTCTAATGATAACGTTTTTGCTTGAAGATTGCGAAGAACCTGTCTTCGTATTCGCTGAACAGGTTCCAGCGGTCCAGCTCTTTTTTGAGGTCGTGCGGGTCGGCCTCACCGCGCAGCGCTCCGGCGAAAAGCTCCTCGATGCGCATCCTGGCGTCGGCCGGCACGCCGCTCGAGTCCACGTTCAGCAAGCCACGCGCGCCCATCTGCGATAGGTTGTCCCGGAGCGACCTGTACACCACTTCGTAGATGAACTTGAGCAGGGAGACATCCCACAGCTGGTCTTCCCCCTTGATAATGGAGGTCAGCGGGTCGCCGCGCTTATCGATATCCGCGTTGAGCCTATCGACGACCGCCTGCCACTGCTGGGAGACGATGGATAGCTCTTTCGGCTCGTTCCGGTAGCTATAGAAAACTCCGGGAGCGCTGGCGCCGTGCTGGTGAATCAGCGCCTCGAAGTACCGCCGGGCCTCCCAGCTGAACCCTTCCAGTCGAGACAGGTAATAAGGCGTGACAATCCTCGGCTTCTCGGCGACGACCCTGCCTTCGCGGATGACAGTCTCGTTGGTCTCCTTTGTGATTTCAGCGTAGGCTGGTTCGGTGAGAAGATAGTAGTAAATATTGGTCGTGCCGAAGGTGGAGAGACTCTGTTTGGGCAGTCTCAGGATTTCGGTGCGCCGGACCGCGTCTTCAATTCTCTCATCGCTCGTTGCCATAGCTCCCCTAAGGTATCGCCGTTAGCTCTTGTTTCAGTTCGGCCAGCACCCTCTCGTATTGCTGGTCGAGTTTCGCCACCAGCTTGCGCCACTCTTCGCGGAATTGCGGCTGTTTTTCCACATCGACCTTGAAACCGACCGCCGTCCCCATCTGCTGTTTCAGCGCCTGCTGGACTTTGGCTTCGAAGTCCATCTTCAGGCCTTCGTATGCCTGCTTGCGCTGGAGCTCGCCCTGGCCGGCATAATGGTCGAAGATGCGCCTCATCTTGCTGTACGCGTTCTCGACGCGGACTTTATCGCCCTTCAAGGCTCTCAGCCCGTCCATCGCCCGCTTGTTGTTGCGCTTGGCGATGTCACTCCGGGGCAGGCTGATATTGCGCAACAAAATGTCCTGCGCCCCGGCGATGACGCACGGCCGGGCTTTCTCCTCGAACTGGGCAAGCTCAGTGACCAGGTTAATGTTGTCTTTCAGATATCGGGCGGCGAGCTTTTCGCCTTCGGGGACAAACTTCCAGCGAAGACGCTCCTCTTCTGTCAGCTCACCGAGCTTTTCGATTTTCTCCCGGGCGATTTCCCGGGCGCTCTTGATTTCGTCAGCCATGTAGGGACTCCTCTGTGTTCTAAGTGTATTATACCCGAAGGGAGGCAAAGCTTAAAGCTAGACAAGCAATACCAACCGTTGTATATTATGCCCATAGGCTGCCCATCGAGCAGATAGGAGGATGTGATATGCACGAGAACTGGAAGTTCCACCACATCTCGGTCGTGGTCAAGGACATGAACAAGGCAATCCGCCATTTCGAGTCCATCGGCATCGGCCCCTTCCCACCCCTCATCGGACCCGCGGGGCCAGTCCCGCTGACCAACAAGAGGATTGGCAATAAGAAGTCCGACTACGAGCTTGACCTGCGCCACGCCAGGGGCGGGGTGGGCGGGTTACAGTTCGAGGTTGTCCAGCCGCTCAAGGGCAAGACGCCGGTGGCCGAGTTCCTCGAAACCAAAGGCGAGGGCATTCATCACATCGGCTTCTTCGTTGACGATTTCGACCGCGAGGCGGCCAAGATGAAGGACCGCGGCTTCAAAATCACTCAGTACGGCGAGACGCCCACGGTGAAATGGGCTTACTTCGATACCGACAAGATGGGCGGCGTCGGCATCGAGCTCATGCAGGAGACAAAGAAGCCCGGGGCGGAAGCCAAGCCCGAACCCAAGCCCGCGCCGAAACCCAAAGCCAAGCCGAAGGCACAAAAGAAAGCTAAGAGAAAGACCTAGCTCGTGCCGGCTTGCAGAGGCGAGCGTTAGCAGGTCTCGAGCGTGAGACCCTTCGCTGCGCTCAGGGTGACAGGGTCTGGGTGTCATTCTGAGACCAGAGTGTCATTCTGAGACCAACGTGTCATTCTGAGCGAAGCGAAGAATCTGGCTATGGTACGGACTCATGTGTCTAGCTACACCCGCTGGGCGATTAGCTCACCCATCTCCTTCGTCCCAACCTTGGTCTTGCCTTCGCTCATAATGTCGTAGGTGCGGTAGCCCTCGTCGAGCACCTTGACCACGGTATCCTCGATAGCCTGCGCTTCCCTGGGCAGAGCGAAGGAGTACCTCAACATCATCGCCCCGCTCAGAACCGTCGCCAGGGGGTTGGCCATATTCAGTCCGGCACGCTTCGGGGCGCTCCCGTGACCCGGCTCGTAAAGCCCGAATGTTTTGACATCCTCCCGCGGCAGACCCGCCAGGCTGGCCGACGGCAGCATCCCCAGCGACCCCGCCAGCATCGACGATTCATCGGTCAGAATGTCGCCAAATGTGTTTTCCGTCACGGCGACATCGAACGAACGAGGGTTCTGGATGAGACGCATCGAGCAGGCGTCCACGTACATATGCTCCAGCGCGACATCAGGGTATTCGGCGGCAAGCTCGGTGGCAATCTGCCGCCAGAGCCGCGAGCACTCCAGGACATTCGCCTTGTCCACTGAGACCAGCTTTTTCCGCCGGCCTCGCGCCAGCTCGAATCCCACCCGCACCACCCGCTCGATTTCCTTCTCCGAGTAGACCATGGTGTCGATTGCCTTGCGGCCGCGCGCGGTCTGCCACTGCTTTCTCGGTCTGCCAAAGTAGAGTCCGCCGGTCAGCTCGCGGACAAAGATGAGGTCGACTCCCCGCACCACCTCTGGCTTAAGGTTAGTGGCGTCGATGAGTTGCGGGTACACCTTAATGGGGCGCAGGTTGGCGAAAAGTCCCAGCCCCTTGCGCACGGCGAGGATGCCCTGCTCCGGGCGGACTTTGGCGGTGGGGTCATCCCACTTGGGACCGCCGACGGCCCCGAAGAGCACGGCATCGCTTTTCTTGCACATTTGCAGGGTCTCATCAGTCAGGGCAGTGCCGTATTTATCGATGGAGACGCCGCCGACCAGCCCGGACTGCCAGTCGAACTGGTGCCCGTATTTTTTGCCGACGGCATCGATGACCACGATGGTAGCATCGCAGATTTCCGGCCCGATGCCGTCGCCGGCCAATACAGCTATCTTGAAGTTCATTAAGCCCTCATGCCTGCGGCCAGCCGCTTCTTGGTATATTCAATCAGGCCGCCAGCAGCGATAATCTCGGACATGAACTCGGGGTAGGGTTTGGCGGTGAAGCTCTTGCCATTGGTCAGATTTTTGATTTTGCCGGTGGCAAGCTCGACCTCCAGGACATCGCCCGACCGGGTATTATCGACCGCCTCCTCACATTCGAGGACGGGCAGGCCGATATCGATTGAGTTGCGGAAGAAGATGCGGGCGAAGCTTTTGGCGATGACGCAGGAAATGCCCGCGCCCTTGAGGGCCAGCGGGGCGTGCTCCCGCGACGACCCGCAGCCAAAGTTGGTCTCCGCCATAATGATGTCCCCCGGCTGGACCCTCTGGACGAAGTCCTTGTCCAGGTCCTCCATGCAGTGCTTGGCCAGCTCGGCGGGGTCGGACACGTTCAGATACCGGGCGGGGATAATCAGGTCGGTATTGACATCAGCGCCGTACTTGTGGACTTTTCCTGTGAGCATTTCTACACCTCTACATATTCAATAAATGACGACGGTTCAGGAATTGCCAATCCGTCTTTCTTTAGCCCTTCAAGATGAAAAGTAATGGCTTCCTTGATATTCTTTTCCACTTCTTTCCGCGTCTTTCCGGTGGCGATACATCCCGGTAAGTCTGGAGAATAAGCCGAGTAATTGCTGTTGGCTTTTTTAAAAATTACTAGATACTTGTACACTCTCAATAGTCACTGGTTAGTCTCTCATGATTAGTTTCGCAGTCATAGTTACTAGATTGTCTTCCCATCCTTTATTAGCCAATTCCTTGACCTTATTCTTAATCTCGGAGGGAGTAATTAGTATCCATCCTTTCTTAGAAAAATTAGCCCTCAGATTATCTTCATCTCCAGAATGAATTTTTCCCGCCGCAAGCGCATAGTTAATATTTGTTTTGCTATTAATTAATCCGCTACCCAAATATTCCTCGGCTATTCTCTTGGACACGATTCGCCTGTATTTTGTTTCATTGAACAAGCGATAACGTTTCGAAGCTCTATACTCATCAGTACATACTGCGTCAGAGTATACGCCCTGTGAGTCAAGAAAGGATTTAACCTCAACTAATAGCAATTCATTTCTCTTTACGCTCAACGCAACGATATCAATTTCGGGTGTTGGCATAGTGGGTAAACCAATCGCCTTCTTATCATCCTTTGTTATTTTAACCTTGACAGATTGTCTAACCCAATAGCCTTCTGCCTCTAGATACTGTGCAACGATGCTTTCGAATGCGTTCATGAGGTTACTCCTTTTCTTGCTCGTATTCCCGTCTCGCCACAGACTGCGTCCCGTTGCGTCTACTTGCCAGTCCATAGACATAGCAGGTATTCAATGCCCCTCTTCTGGATTCTGGCCTTCGCCAGAATGACATGCGTTTTATGCTGGTTTCTGCTTAGCCCGTACACCCCTGACAGCATTGCGCAGCTTACTCATTGCCCGCCTCCCTAATACCCCGCCTTCTTGCCGCTGAGGCTGTCAATCTCGATTTTCCACACCAGGACGGAGTCGAGGTCCGGCTTGCTGAAGGTGAAGTCCCGGTCGGAGTAATGCTTCATAATCACGTTCAAAGCCCGTGCCTTTTCATCGTCCTTTTCCAGAAAGCGGGCTTTCCCCATGCCAATCACGCTCCGGTACTTGAGCGAGAATTTGCACGCCTTCTCGGCGCCGCGTATCTCCACATCGGCGTCCATCTCGAAGCAGACCCGGTTGTTCTTCTTCAGAATCTCGATTTTCCGCCCGACGTCGGCACCGTGAACGTAGAGAGCGCCCTTCTCGTAGCCGAAGCAGACCGGCACGATGTAAGGTTCATTGCCGTCCACCATCGCCACACGGCAGACTTGCGCCTTCCGGATGATACTTTCAATCTCGCCGGGGTCGGTGATTTCCCGTTCTTTCTTGCGCATTATGTCAACTCCATCAGAAGGTCACTACCCTGTCGCTGGTCCTGACTATGTCGTAGAGGTTATTCAAGGTTCCCACCGTATAGACGTTCGAGGGTTTCAGCCCGTGAATCTCCAGACAGGTGCCGCAGGCGTAAATTTTGCCGCCGGTGCTGATGAAGGTCTGCCACTGCTCGGTCACGTTGAACTTGCCCGCGCTCAGCGACTCGAATTCCACGCCCTTGCCCAGCATAAAGACATTGACCTCGTCGCCCAGCGCCCGGGCGAAGTTGGCGAAGCGGAAGGCGTTCCACACCGTCTCGGCATCGCCGAAATAGACCACAACTCCGAGCTTCATCTAAATATTGTCCGGACTCGTGATGAAACCGGCAACGGCGCTCGCCGCGGCCACTGCCGGATTCGCCAGGTAGACCTCGGACGTGGGATGTCCCATCCGCCCGACGAAGTTGCGGTTGGTCGTGGAAACGCACTTCTCCCCGGCCGCCAGGACACCCATGTGCCCGCCGATGCAGGGCCCGCAACTCGGTGTGCAAACCGCGGCGCCCGCGTTAATGAGCGTCTCGATGATGCCTTCCTTGAGGGCGTCCAGGTAGACCTGCTGGGTGCCTGGGATAACGATACAGCGCACCTTCGGGTTGATTTTTCTCCCCTTCAGAATCTGGCCGACAACCCTCAGGTCGTCCAATCGCCCATTGGTGCAGCTACCAATCACCGCCTGGTTGAGCTCCGCCTTCCCCACCTGGCTGATGGGCCGGGCATTAGCCGGGGAATGCGGCAAAGCCACCTGCGGCTCCAGGTTGCTGACGTCATACTCGAAGACCTTAGCGTATTCGGCATCGGCATCCGGTTCGTAGACCGTGTAGTGCCGCTTCGCTCTCGACTTCAGGTACTGCCTGGTCTTGCTATCGACCCGGAATAGACCGGCTTTGGCGCCGGCTTCGATGGCCATATTCGCCATTGTGAAACGACCATCCATCGGCAGGGCGGTGATACCTTCGCCGGTGAACTCCATCGCGCAGTAAGTCGCTCCATCGACGCCAATCTGCCCGATGGTGTACAGAATCAGGTCCTTGCCTCCCACCCACTTCCCCGGCGCGCCGTGATAGATGAACTTGAGGGTCGGCGGCACTTTCATCCAGATATCGCCGGTGGCCATTGTCGCGGCAACATCGGTCGACCCCATTCCGGTGGCAAAAGCGCCCAGGGCGCCGTAGGTGCAGGTGTGCGAGTCCGCGCCGATAACCACGTCCCCCGGCAGGACGAAGCCTTGCTCGGGCAAGAAGACATGCTCGATGCCCGCCCGTCCCACCTCGAAGTAGATGACCTGCTGTTGGTAGCAGAACTCGCGCATCGTCTTGGCCTGCTCGGCGGAGGCGATGTCTTTGTTCGGCGTGAAATGGTCGGGCAGCATGATGACCTTCTTCGGGTCGAAGACGTGGTCCACGCCGAGCTTCTTGAACTCGCGGATGGAGATGGGCGCGGTAATGTCATTCGCCAGGATGAGGTCGACCTTCGCGTTGATGAAGTCGCCTGGGTTGACTTTCTTTTTATCACAGTGGGCCGCTAGAATTTTTTCGGCTAGAGTCATATCGATTCCTTTCTTTGAAGGCTTAGCTGACGCAAGGATGAGGGACAATCAGAACAAGCAAAATCAGTAAGGTCGCCACGACGGCGACAAGGTAGAGACCAGCGCCTGCCGCCAGCCCAATGCCCGCCACCGCCCAAATCGTGGCGGCAGTGGTTATTCCAGCAACGACCCCTTCGCGACCGCCCCGGATGATGGCGCCGGCGCCGATGAAGCCAATGCCGGTTACCACTCCGGCGGCAACACGCGCCACGTCACCGCCAAACCCGTAAATCGACACCACGGTAAACAGGCAGGCGCCGAGGCAGATGAGGATGTGCGTGCGCAGGCCGGCCGGTTTCTTGGCCCTCTCCCGCTCGAAACCGATGACTCCCCCCAGGACGGCCGAAAGGAGGAGGCGCAACATCATCGTAACTTCGGTCCCCATATGTCGAGCACCTATTTGGCTTTTTTGACGGTGAAAAGGCGGTTCAGGGCGTTGATATAGGCCTTGGCGCTAGCGACAATGATATCGGTGTCGGCGCCGCGGCCGGTATAGGTCACGCCGTCGCTGTCAATTCTGACCAGCACCTCGCCGATAGCATCGATACCCTCGGTAAGCGCCTTGATGCTGAACTCGGTGAGAGTCGCCGGGACCTTGACTATCTTGTCGATGGCTTTGAACGTGGCGTCAACGGGCCCGGTGCCGAGCGCCGCATCCGACTGACTGCCTACCGGACCAATGATGACCACGGAGGCTGTCGGGATGCCCCTATCGCCGCAGGACACCTGAAGGCGGTCCAGATGAAAGACCTCAGAGATGGTGCGCTGTTCCTCGGCGATGAGCGACTCAATGTCACGGTCGGTGATGTCCTTCTTCTTGTCCGCCAACTCCTTGAAGGCGCGGAAGACGCGGTTAAAGTCGTCCTCATTCAGAGTGTAGCCCAGCTCGGCCAGTCTTTCCTTGAAGGCGTGGCGGCCGCTCAGTTTCCCCAGCACCAGACTGCTGGCGGGTATGCCCACGCTGCGCGGGTCGATGATTTCAAAGGTGATGGGCATTTTGATAACGCCGTCCTGGTGGATGCCGGACTCGTGGCGGAAGGCATTCACCCCCACGATGGCTTTATTTGGCTGGACGGCAAAACCGGTCAGTTCGCTGACCAGTCGACTGGTCTTATAAATCTGGCGGGTATCAATGCCGGTCGTCAGCTGGAACAGGTCGCCGCGGGTCTTGATGGTCATCACCACCTCTTCCAGCGAGGCATTGCCCGCCCTCTCCCCGATGCCATTCACGGTGCATTCCACCTGCCGCACACCCCGCCGGACGGCTTCCAGGCTGTTAGCCACCGCCAGACCGAGGTCGTTATGGCAGTGGACGCTGACCACCGCGCGGCTGATATTGGGCACGTTCTTGAAAATCCCGTCAATCAGTCTGCCGAACTCCTCCGGAATAGAGTAACCGACAGTATCCGGAATATTGAGCGTGGTGGCGCCGGCGTCAATGGCCGCCTCCAGAATCTGGTAGAGATACGCCGGCTCAGTGCGGCTGGCGTCCATCGGGGAAAACTCAATGTCATCAGTGTAGCTCTTGGCGCGAGCCACCATGTCCCGCGCCAGCTGCAGAATTTCCTCGCGGCTTTTTTTCATGCCGTGCATCAGATGAATGTCCGATGACGAGACAAAGACGTGAATCCGGGGGCGGGCGGCATCTTTCAGGGCTTCCCAGGCACGGTCAATATCCTTGGGATTGGCGCGCGCCAGGCCGCAGATAATGGGCTGGCGGACTTCCCGGGCAATCAGGTTCACCGCCTCAAAATCGCCGGGGGAGCTGATGGGAAAGCCAGCCTCAATCACATCCACGCCGAGCCGGTCCAGCTGCCGGGCAATCTCCAATTTCTCGCGGAGGTTGAGACTGCCTCCCGCCGCCTGCTCCCCGTCCCGCAATGTGGTATCGAAGATGATTACTTTTTCCATTACTGTTTCACCATTATATCCTGATTTGGAGACGACTGGGAACACCCAACCTTGAGACTTGTCAAGACGATAGAAGTCCCATCATTTTCTTCTGGTATGGGGGGAGGTAAGGGGATGAGGTCTTACCTCACCCCCGTTCCGAATCTAGGTTTCTTTGAGCCACGGCATCATCTTGCGCAGCTCATTGCCCACAATCTCGATGGGATGGGTCCGGTCCTTTCGTCTCAGGGCGTTGTAGACCGGGCGACCGGCCTGGTTCTCCAGCACCCACTCCCTGGCGAAAGTGCCGTTCTGAATCTCGTCGAGAATCTCCCAGAGGTTCTCTCTGACACAGTCGTCAATGACGCGCGGACCGCGGCTCATATCGCCATACTGGGCGGTGTAGCTGACCGAATCACGCATATGGTTGATGCCGCCGCGATAGATGAGGTCGACGATGAGTTTAAGCTCGTGGAGGCACTCGAAGTAAGCCAGCTCAGGCTGATAGCCCGCCTCGACCAGCACCTCAAAGCAGGTCTTGAGCAACTGGGTGACGCCGCCGCAGAGGATTGCCTGCTCACCAAAGAGGTCGGTCTCGGTCTCCTCGGCGAAAGTCGTCTCGAGGACGCCGGCGCGGGTGCAGCCAACAGCTTTGGCGTAGGCCAGCGTGATTTCCTTGGCTTTGCCGGAGGCATTTTGGTAAATAGCGAGCAGGGCCGGCACGCCGATACCTTTCTCGTAGAGAGTGCGCAGCATGTTGCCGGGCGACTTCGGGGCGACCATGGTCACGTCAATGGTGGGCGCGGGAACGACCTGGTTGTAGTGGATGTTGAAGCCGTGGGAGAACATCAGCAGGTCGTTCTTGTCCAGGTTGGGCTGAATCTCATTGTTGTAGATTTCCTGCTGGAAATTGTCCGGCGCCAGCATGACGACGATATCAGCGGCTTTGGCGGCTTCAGCATTCGTGGCCACTTTCATACCGTCGGCCTGCGCCTTCTTGCGGCTCTTGCTCTCCTTGGGCAGACCAACAATGACCTTGCAGCCGCTGTCCTTCAGGTTGAGCGCCTGGCCCCGCCCCTGGTTCCCGTAGCCGATAATGGCGATGGTCTTGCTCCTGACCAGGGCCAGGTTGGCGTCTTTGTCATAGTATACTTTTGCCATCTAAGTGTATCTCCTTCTATCTTGACTTTTATTTTTGACTGGATTTGCCGCTAAAGGTGAGGCTAGCACAGTGCCAGCCTCACCGGTCATATAACGCCGGACATCGAGTTTACTCCTTGCCTTTCGTCTTTATACGATATTCGGTTTCTTTCTCCCGGTCTTGGCTAGTTTTTCGTTGTTCTGAGCTGGAGTCACGCTCCCCCGCGGCATGGCAATCCTCCCCGTCCGCGCCACCTCCTTGATGCCAAAGCCGCGTAGTAGATTGAGCAGCGATTCGATTTTCTCCTCGTCGCCGGTAATTTCAATGGTCAAAGAGTCGGACGCCACATCAATAATATTGGCGCGGAAAATGTCGGCAATCTCAATAATCTCGCTCCGCGTGGCGGATGTTGCCCTCACTTTTATCAGGGCCAGCTCCCGGGCGGTGATTCTATCGCCCGAGAGGTCCTGCACTTTAATCACATCCACCAGCTTGTCCAGCTGTTTTCTCACCTGTTCAAGGACGTGCGCCGAGCCGCTGGTGACAATGGTCATCCGCGACATATTGGGTTGCTCGCTGTGCCCCACGGCGATGCTCTCAATGTTGTAGCCGCGTCGGCGGAAGAGGCTGGCCATGCGCGTCAGCACGCCCGGCTTGTCCGCCACGAGGGCGACGAGCGTGTGTTTTGCCACCGGCATCGTGCCGGCTCTCTCCCGGACGCTACGTAATCTGGTCAAGGTTCATCTCTCTTAATGGAGTGGTGCTGATATCGGAAACCTCAACAACGTCGATAATCTTCTCCAGTTGCTTCCTGACATGTCCCAGGATATTCGCCTGCCCGGAGACCACTATGGCGACTCTGGTGAGACCCGGACGCTTATTCTCGGCGTCAACGTCCATCACTTCCAGCACGTTGACGCTGTAGATGTTGAAACCGCGACGGCGGAAGACGCTCGCCATTCGATTTAACACGCCGGGTTTGTCCACCACCAATGCCAGCAGAATATGTTTCGATATCGCCATATCAAGTCCTCTTAGACGTTGCTTACCTTGAGCTTGCTCGAATCGGAGATGGCTTTCCTCGGCTGGCATGGCTCCTCGATACATTCGGACAGCGCCGCGCCGGGCGGCACCATTGGATAAACGTTCTCCTCCGGCTCAACGATGAAGTCGATGAGGAAGGGACCGTCTTTGGTGTCCATCGCCTGCTCGATGGCAGGGACGACTTCTTCCTTACGCTTAACGCGCACGCCGGGGATGCCGTACGCCTCGGCCAGCTTGACGAAGTCGGGGCCGCTGAGCACGGTGGCAACGTACTGCTTCTTATAGAATAGCTCCTGCCATTGCCTGACCATTCCCAGGTAGCCGTTGTTGATGATGGCAATCTTGAGCTCCACCTTCTCCTGGACGGCGGTCGCCAGTTCGTGGAGGGTCATCTGGAAGCCACCGTCGCCGGCGATACACCAGACGACATCGTCCGGCCGGCCAATTTTGGCGCCAATCGCCCCGGGAAGTTCGAAACCCATCGCCCCCAGCCCACCCGACGTAATCAAAGAGTTGGGCTTGTCATACCAGTAGTGCTGGGCGGCCCACATTTGGTTCTGCCCGACGCCGGTGACAATTACGGCCTCGCCCTTGGTCATCTCGTAAATCTTACGGATGACGTACTGGGGCAGGAGCTTATGAGTGTCCCTGATTTCCACCGCCGGATGGTCGCGGCGCCAGATATCAAGCTGGATTACCCAGTCGATGTGCTTGGTCGGCGTAACCTGTTTGTTCAGTTCCTGCAAGACTGTCCTGGCGTCCCCGACTATCGGTACGTCGACGCGGAGGTTTTTGCCGATTTCTGCCGGGTCAATATCGATATGAATAATGTGAGCATGGGGAGCAAAGGCGCTGACCTTGCCCGTCGCCCTATCGTCAAATCGCATGCCGATGGCGATAATCAGGTCGGCGTCACTCACGGCCATATTGGCATAGGCCATCCCGTGCATCCCGAGCATGCCGTAGCTCAGCGGATGGCTCTCCGGAAAGCTGCCGATACCAAGCAAGGTGGCGACAACGGGTATCTGGGCGGCCTCCGCCAGCCACCTCAGCTCGGCGTAGGCGCCCGAGATGACCACGCCTCGGCCGGAGATGATGACCGGTCGCTTGGCTTCATTGATTGCCTTGGCCGCTTTCTTAATCTGGGTAGGATGTCCGTGCAGCGTCGGCTTGTAGCCCGGCAGGTCAATCGAGTCGGGATAATGAAAGTCGGTCTGCTCCAGGAAAATATCGCGCGGGATATCGATAAGTACCGGTCCCGGGCGGCCCGTCCGAGCGAGGTAGAATGCCTGCTTAACGATACCTGCCAGATGGTTCACATCCAAACAGAGGTAATTATGCTTGGTCACGGGCAGGGTGATGCCGGTGATGTCCGTTTCCTGGAAGGCGTCGCGGCCGATGTAGGAGCTGGCAACCTGGCCGGTAATGGCAATCACCGGGACCGAATCGAGGAAGGCGTTGGCGATGCCGGTCACCAGGTTGGTGGCGCCGGGTCCGGAGGTCGCCAGGCAGACGCCAACTTTACCCGTGGCGCGAGCAAAGCCATCGGCGGCGTGGGCGGCGCCCTGTTCGTGGCGGACAAGGACATGGCGGAGGGCGGGGTACTGAGGCAGCGTGTCATACAGCGGGATGACGGAGCCGCCGGGGTAACCGAAGATGACTTCAGCGCCTTCCCGGACCAGCCCCTCACAGAGTATCTGGGCACCTGTCATTTTCATAAGTCGCTGCCTCCTTTACCCATTCAACACCGCCCCGTTGCTCGCTGAAGTTACCCGCTCCGCATAGTGCTTGAGATAGCCCGATTTCACCTTTATTTCGAACTTGCCCAGTTTGGACAGACGGCCTTCAATGGCGTCCTGGGTAAGCTCAACGTCCAACTTGCCTTTGGGAATATCGATGCTGATGATGTCGCCGTCTTTGAGCGCGGCGATGGGTCCGCGGCTGGCCGCCTCCGGAGAGACGTGCCCGATGGCAGCGCCCTTGCTCCCGCCCGAGTAGCGCCCATCAGTCACCAGAGCCACTTCTTTATCCATACCCATACCGCCGAGCAGTCCCGTCGCCTGAAGCATCTCTCTCATCCCGGGGCCGCCTTTGGGACCTTCGTAGCGGACGACGATGACATCGCCCCGCTTGATGAGGCCATCCATAATCGCCTTGGTGGCGTCCTCTTCGCAGTCGAAGACCCGCGCCGGACCGCGGTGTACCATCATTTCCGGAGGTACGGCAGCGCTTTTGACCACTGCTCCATCAGGCGCCAGATTGCCGAAAAGGATGGCGAGACCACCCGTCGGTGAGTGGGCATTGGAGAGCGGGCGGATGACGTCTTTGTCCAGAGTATGGGCGCTGGCAATGTTATCGCCCACCGTCTTGCCGGTTACTGTCTTCAAGTTCAGCTTGAGCATCCCGCGCACTTCCTTCATCACGGCCGGAATACCCCCGGCCCGGTCCAGGTCCTCGATGAAGTACGGGCCACCGGGTCGTAGCTTACACAGGTACGGGGTGCGCCGACTGATTTCATCAATCACCTTGAGGGGGAAATCGATACCACCTTCGTGAGCGACCGCCTTCAGGTGCAGGACGGTGTTGGTGCTCCCACCGAGGGCCATATCGACGGTAAAAGCATTGCAGAAAGCATCGTAAGTGACAATATCCCTGGGTCGGAGGTTCTCGGCCAGGACTTTGACCACCCGTTCGCCGGCCTGCGTGGCCAGGGAAAGCCTTTTCGCCGAGATAGCCGCCACGGTGCCGTTGCCGGGCAAGCCCAGACCCATCACCTCGGTAAGGCAGTTCATTGTGTTGGCGGTGAACATGCCGGCGCAACTGCCGCAACCCGGGCAGGCGTTCATTTCCAGATGTTCCAGCTCTTCTTCACTCATCTTGCCGCTGATGACCTGTCCCACACCTTCAAAAACGGAGATGAGGTCCACCTTCTTGGCGCCCACCCGGCCGGCCATCATCGGGCCGCCGCTGACAAAAACGCAGGGCAGGTTCAGGCGCATGGCCGCCATCAGCATGCCGGGGACAATCTTATCGCAGTTCGGGATGAAGACGAGCGCGTCAAAGGCGTGGGCTTCCGCCACTATCTCGATGGAATCGGCAATCAACTCGCGACTGGGCAGGCTGTATTTCATCCCCGGGTGGTTCATCACGATGCCATCGCAGACGGCAATAGTGTTGACTTCAAAGGGAACGCCGCCGCCGGCCAGAACGCCGTTTTTGACGGACTCGGCAATGCCTCTCAGGTGCTTATGACCGGGAACAATCTCGCTGAAGCTATTGATAACGCCGATGAACGGTTTGTCCATCTGCCCCGGAGTGCAGCCCAGGGCATAGAGCAACGAGCGGTGCGGCGCTCGCTCGATACCTTTCTTGATAACATCGCTTTTCACGTTTGCCCCCGTTCCGTAAATGAAAAAACTTACCCTCTTTAAGCCAGGCTTGCTTGAAAATATGACGAAACCTGCCTCAAAGGCGAATTATAGAGGCAATGTAACACAAGCCCGTGACTAATGTCAAATAAATCAGGTATGAAACAAGCGTGGCGGCGATGGTTACGGCGACTGGCTAAGGGACTGCAAGAACTGGCGGATTTCCAGCCAGCTGATAACCCCCTGCCGGATAAGCTGGGGCGGGTCCATGGTCAAATCAACGATAGTTGAGAGGCCGCGTGACGCCAGCGTCCCCTGGTCGAGGACCAGGTCCACGCCCCCAATCGTCTCGCCCATCTGGTCGATGACTTCCTGCGCCGAGTAAGGCGTCGGCTTGCCGCTCGGGTTGGCGCTGGTGGCAGTAATGGGCAAATCGGTCATCTCGGCTAGCGAGAGGATTACTTTGTTGCCCGGTATCCTGATGCCCACGGTGTCCTTCCCCGCCACGAGCAATGGCGGTATGACCTCTCTTCTGCGGAGCACGAGGGTGAGGCCGCCGGGCAGGTAGCGCTTTGCCAGAAGCTCCGCCGCTTTAGTCATATAAGCATACTTATCCGCCGCTTCCAGGGAATGCACCGCTACGTGAATGGGATTGGTGTAGGCGCGGCCCTTGAGAATGAACACTCTGGTTACCGCCTTAATATCGATGGCGTTGGCGGTGAAGGCATAGCCGGTGTCCGTGGGGCAGACGATGACCTTGCCCTTCTTAATCAACGCGGCGGCTTTCTGAAGTAGCGCCGGAGAGGGGTTGGAGGGGTCGATTTTCTCTATTCTAACGGCCACAGGCTATCTCGAGAGGGGCATTGGGGAGAACGTTCAGATTCAAGTCATCAGCCACGCCAAGTCGCAATTTGTGGTAACCGGCGGCGGCGACCATCGCCGCGTTGTCCGTGCAGAGCTTAAGCTCGGGAAAGTAGACGTTGATTCCAGCTTTCTGGCACTTTTCTTTGAAGACTTCTCTCAGGCGTCTGTTGGCGGAAACACCGCCGGTAACACTGATGGCCGGAACACCTTTGTCCGATGCGGCACGCAGGGTCTTGGCCACCAGCACGTCGACCACTGCCTCCTGAAAGCTGGCAGCGATGTCCTCGATGGGCAGCGCCTCGTTGCGGGACACCTTCTCCTTGAAGGCGTTGATGATGGCCGTCTTCAGCCCGCTGAAGCTGAAGTCGTAGTTGCTGGCTCTCAGCAAAGGCCGGGGAAAGTTGAAGGCTTTGCGATTGCCTTTGCTGGCAAGCCGGTCAATAACGGGACCACCGGGGAAGCCCAGGTTGAAGAACTTGGCAATCTTATCGAAGGCTTCACCCGCCGCATCATCGAGGGTGGTGCCCATCAGTTCATACCGGCAGAAGTCGCGCACGTAGACCAGCATCGTGTGCCCGCCGGAGACAGTGAGGCAGACGTGGGGCACCGGCAGGGCGGGATTGCTGAGCAAGCTGGCGAAGATGTGCCCTTCGATGTGATGAATGCCGACCAGCGGCACCTTGAGAACATAGCTTAGCGACTTTGCTGCTGCCACGCCGGTGAGCAGACAGCCAATCAACCCCTGCCGTGCGGTGACAGCGATGGCTTCGATGTCCTTCAGGGTTTTGCCGGCGGTATCGAGCGCTTCTTTGATGACGTAGTCGATAAGCTCGGTATGCCTTCGGGCGGCAATCTCCGGCACTACGCCGCCGTACTTCTTCAGTAGGTCTAATTGCGTGGCGATGATGTTGGACAGAATTGTCTGGCCGTCCACCACGAGCGCGGCAGAGGTCTCGTCACAGGAGGTCTCAATGCCTAAAACCAGCATAACCTAACCCTTGCCCTGGGCGACCGTATATTTGCTGATAAACGCCCGGGCGGTCGATTCCTTGAGATAGAGTGGCGCCAGCGACAGGACATCATCGCTTTCGCCGCGCTGGAAGCGTGCCAGTACCAGCAATGCCACCGAAGCTCCTTTCGGTGTGTCTTCAATAGCCTCGATGCTGACACCTGAGTCAACTTCCCGGCTCATTACTTTGAGATAACCAACTACTCCAGTACTGACAAGCACCGTAGTCTCCTTAATCGATTTCGCCAGCCCGGAAACGTCGCCCACGTAATATTCGCCCTGCCTCAGGAGAGCGCCATCCTGTCGCCGATAGAAGGCGGCGTAGATGGTGTCCCTGGTGCCAGCCGAGATGATGGGGCAAACCAGCCTGTCCGTCTTGCCGACCTGATAGGCGAGGCTCTCAAGAGTGGAACTGCCACAAATAGGCTTTCCCGTGCTGAAGGCGAGGGTTTTAGCGACCGTTACCCCCACCCTTGTCCCCGTCCACGAGCCGGGCCCCAGCCCCACCCCAAATCCATCTATGTCTTCCAGTTTCAGTTCGGACTCCCTCAAAGTGATGTCAATGTGAGTTACAATCTTTTCAAGGGTATCCGTGCGGGCTTCAAAGGTAAAGTCGGCGAGAATACGGCCGTCCTCAACGATGCCGATGGTAGTGGCATAGGCCGAGGTGTCCAATCCCAGAACTCTCATCCGGTAAACTCCTTCAGCCAGCGAGCGAAGTCGCCGTAGCCGGTGATGGTCATCTGGCGCTGGCGCGGTCCGAGCACCTCAAACTCCGCTTTCAGGTAGCTCTCCGGCAGTAGTGACACCATCTTCTCCGCCCACTCCACGATGATTACCCCGTACCTGGCCCGGGTGAGATAGTCGAGGATGCCGATGCCGAAGCTGTCCTCCAGGTCGCCCAGCCGGTACAAATCGACGTGGAAGACGGGCAGTCGCCCCCGGTACTCGTTGACGAAGGCGAAGGTGGGGCTATTGACCAGTCGCTCCGGCACGCCCAGCCCCACGCACACCCCCCGGGTGAATAGAGTCTTGCCACAGCCCAGCTCGCCGACTAAAGCAATGACGCTCCCCGCCGCCAGACGCTCCCCCAGTCGTCTGCCGAGGTTGAAGGTAGTCTTCGGGCTATGGCTGACAAAAATATATTGAAATTGGACTTCGGGGGGGGCTTTTGCGGACATTTTTCCGTCTTGCTATCCTCTCGTCGGTAGTATATCATAATAGTACCCATCATTCTATTAAGATGACGACCGACAAAACGCCAAAACCAGCTTCCGAAGAGACCCTCCGCGTAAGGACCACTAGCGATATTGAGGTCTCCACCTATCTCGAAATCGCCAAGCAGAAAGGCGGCCAGAAGCCGGCGCCCGCCAAAGAAGCGGTGACCGATGTCGAGCGCGAAGCCATCATCGTCATCGACTTTGGCTCCCAGTACAGCATGCTGATTGCCCGCCGCGTCCGTGAAGCCCAGGTCTACTGCGAGCTGGTCGCCCACGATACCCCCTGGGAGAAGATAGCTCCTCTAAACCCCAGGGGCTACATTTTATCCGGAGGCCCCGCCAGCGTCTACGAGCCCGGCGCTCCCCTCGCCCCACCCTATGTTTACGATAGCAACCTGCCGGTCCTCGGCATCTGCTACGGGATGCAGGCAATCACCAAGCAAATGGGCGGGCTGGTGGCTCCGGGAACCAAGCGCGAGTTCGGTCACGCTATTATGTACCTGAGCGACTCGGATATTCCCCTCTTCGCCGGCTTGCCGGAGTCGACGCCCGTCTGGATGAGTCACGGCGATAAGATTGAGACGATGCCTGCGGGTTTCAGCATTATGGCTTACACAGAAAACTCGCCCATCGCCATTATGGGCAACCGGGAACGCAATGTCTACGGCCTGCAGTTCCACCCGGAGGTTGCCCACACTCCGGAGGGCAAGACTCTCCTCAAGAACTTCATCTACAACGTCTGCGGCTGTCGCGGCAACTGGACGATGGGCAACTTCATCAACGACAGTGTCGGCCGTATCAAGGAGCAGGTGGGCAACGGCAAGGTCATCTGCGCCCTTTCGGGCGGCGTCGATTCCGCCGTGGTGGCGACGCTCATCCATCGCGCCATCGGCGACCAGCTGACCTGCATCTTTGTCAACAACGGACTGCTCCGCCGCGAGGAGGTGGAAAGGACGCTTAACGTCTTCCGCCTCCACCTCGGCATGAACATCATCTTTGTTGATGCCACGGAGAGATTCCTGAATCGGCTCAAGGGCGTAAACGACCCCGAGGTGAAGCGCAAGTCCATCGGCGAGGAGTTTATCAAGGTCTTCGAGGAAGAGGCGGGCAAAATCGGCAGGGTGGACTTCCTGGCGCAGGGCACGCTCTACCCCGATGTCATCGAGAGCGTCTCCTCCGTCAGCAAAGCCTCGGCCAAAATCAAGACGCATCACAACGTCGGCGGTCTGCCGGCCAAGATGACGCTCAAGCTGATTGAACCCCTGCGTCACCTGTTCAAGGATGAGGTGCGGCAGGTGGGGCTAGCCCTGGGTATGCCCGAAGAAATGGTCTGGCGCCAGCCCTTCCCCGGACCAGGGCTCGCCATCCGCGTTATCGGCGAGGTGACCAAGGAGAAGCTGGAAATCCTGCGCAGCGCCGACTTCATCCTGATGAACGAGATTAAGAAAGCCAAGCTTTACCGCCAGCTCTGGCAGAGCTTTGCCATCCTGACCGATGTCAAGAGCGTGGGGGTGATGGGCGATTTCCGGACTTACGGCTACCTGGTGGCAATCCGCGCCGTGACCAGTGAAGACGCCATGACTGCCGACTGGGCGCGCCTCCCCTACGACCTGCTGGCGAAGATTTCCAATCGCATTGTGAACGAAGTCCCCGGTGTCAACCGCGTGGTCTACGACATAACCTCCAAACCCCCCTCAACCATAGAGTGGGAGTAAGGGATAGAAGCTAACGGCAGTACTGTAAAAAATTTGGAGGGAGACGAATCGAGCGTGAGAAACGGGAAATAGCTTTGGTTCGTCTTTAGAGTTATGTCAAGAAATCTAGAGTTATGTTAAGTAGAGGGCGGGGGTAGACGAGATAGAATGAGATTTTGCATGTCACTCGAGTGGCGTCGAACTATCAGCTTGAATGACCGACCTGCGCACTCTTCGCACAGTCTTTTGCTTTTGGGAGTTTAGTAGGTTAAAGAGAGGAATATTATATGCTCCAAGCAGTTGTTAGGTTAATAATTCGATTTCTAACTGGATTGCCGGACAATCTGATTAGCAATGTGCTCCTAACACGAATGCTGGGATATGTTAAAGATGAGGTATTAAAGACAAGATATGGTTACTCCATCCACTTTAGAGTTACGTCTCCAGGGCCAACCAGCATCAGAAAACAAGCAGTACTTGGAGTATATGAAAAACCATACCTAAGTGTCCTGACAAAGCTCATAGAACCAGGAGACTATGTGATTGACGTAGGTGCTCATGAAGGGTATGTGTCGTTGATGATGGCAAACAAAGTGGGCAACAGCGGTCGTGTGTTTTCTATCGAGCCTAATCCTGAGAATCTAAAATACCTCTATGATAATACGAGGATAAACTCAAGCAAAAACGTGTCCATCATCCCAGAAGCTATCAGCGACACAAAGTCACAGGCGGTTTTCTATTATACAGATGACGGCGGCCCTTACGGCTCACTAATCAATTTTTCTCATTACAAGACTAGCAAATCGGTATCTGTTCAGACTGATACCCTGGACAATCTATTTTACAAACCGGAATACGCGAATCGGATAAAGCTCTGTAAATTGGACATCGAGGGCAACGAGATGAAAGCAATCATGGGGGGCACAAAGTTGATTACGGAGTATAAGCCCCATGTTGCTTTTGAGGTCAGTCTAACCTTCTGGGCCTATCAGAATGTTTCAATAGAGACTCTATTTGATTTTCTAAAAGGCCGGGGATACGAATTGTTTCTACCCGAAAATGGGAAATTGAAATCATTCGAATGGTTGAATGAACGTATTATGAATATGATAGCTATTCACCAGTCAAGAAAACCAAGCTTACTCGGTAAGGGCATCTTTGCGAGTCCCCATTCAACCAAAAAGTCTAATGTACTTTCGGTCTGACTTGGATTTGGTAAATAGGCAAATCATCTAGGGGGTAAGCAAAATTAAGGTTCTAGTTATTGGTTCCGGCGCTAGGGAGCATACGCTGGTCTGGAGGCTGGCGCAGAGCCCCAGGGTGAAAGAGGTCTTTGCCGCGCCGGGGAATGCCGGTACGGCGCAGATTGCCCACAACCTAAATATCCCCACCCAGATTGCTTCGTCCTTCCGCCGAAGGACTCGCAATGACAGGGGAAATGTTGATGCGCTGATGAAGGTGGTGCGAGAGAACAAAATCGACCTTACCGTGGTCGGGCCGGAGGCGCCGCTGGCGGAAGGAATCGTTGACAGGTTCTCGGCTGAGGGTCTACCCATTTTCGGAGCCACTAAAGCCGCCGCCGAAATCGAGACGAGCAAAGTCTTCGCCAAAGAGTTAATGCAGAAATACAAGATTCCCTGCGCCAAGAGCGCCAGCTTTTCCAACTTCAGCGAGGCTAAGAAATACATCCAGCAACAGCGACCCCCCATCGTCATCAAGGCGGACGGGCTAGCGGCGGGTAAAGGAGTCATCATCGCCGAGTCGGTTCCCAAAGCCATCGAAGCCCTCTCCAGCTTTATGGAGTCGAAGTCGCTCGGCGCGGCGGGCAGCAAAGTCGTTATCGAGGAGTTTCTAAACGGCAAAGAGATGAGCGCCTTTGTCTTCACCGACGGCAAGACGGTCGTCCCTGTTGTCCCCGCCTGCGACTACAAACGCGTCTTTGACGGCGACCAGGGTCCGAACACCGGTGGTATGGGGAGCTACAGCCCACCCTACTTCCTCACCCCCGCCCTCGGAAAGCAGGTGATGGAGACCATAATGGTGCCGACCGTCAAGGCGCTGGCGGCGGAAGGCCGACCCTACCGGGGCGTCCTCTATGGCGGACTGATGATTACGCCTGACGGACCCGCCTGCCATAGCTCCCGCCTGCCGGAGCTCCCGCCTGCCGGAGCTCCCGCCTGCCGGAGCTCAAGAGGAGCGGCGGGCAGGCAGGGGGAGCGGCGGGCAGGCAG
>Ga0315296_10001096_pt1 | contig 23840 bp, 20 predicted proteins | sample YL17G14_18_MG_FD_203921 | JGI IMG/M metagenome (GOLD analysis project Ga0315296, IMG submission 203921) | Sediment microbial communities from Yellowstone Lake, YNP, Wyoming, USA - YL17G14_18 | ecosystem: Environmental > Aquatic > Freshwater > Lake > Sediment | place: USA: Wyoming | collected... | reverse complement strand
TCCCTGCGGATGGACGTGGGTCGGATGGCCTCGTGGGCCTCCTGGGCGCCGAGGGCCTTGCGCCGGTAGACGCGCGGCGCTGGCGGCAGGAACTCGGCGCCGAAGCGCTCGCCGATGTAGGCGCGCGCCTCCGCCCTCGCCGCCTCCGAGACGTGGGTGGAGTCGGTGCGCATGTAGGTAATGAGCCCCACCTGGCGACCGCCGGGCCGGCGGGCGGGGCCGCCGTCCTTCTTAGGGGACGGACCCGCTGCCGGGAGCGACAGCCCCTCGTAGAGCTGCTGGGCTACGGCCATGGTGCGCTTGGCCGAGAAGCCGAAGCGCCGCGAGGCCTCCTGCTGGAGAGTGCTGGTGGTAAAAGGCGGCGGTGGGCGACGGGGCTGCTTGCGCTGCTTCACCTCCGCCACCCGGTAGCTGGCCTTCTCCAGGAGGGCGACGAGGCGGGCCGATTCCTCGGCGTTCGGAACCTCCAGCTTCTTGCTCCGGCCTCCGCCATGGGCGAAGCCCGCCAGGCGGGCCGTGAAAGAGCCCTCCTCCGGCGAGGCGGAGCCAGCCAGAGAGAGGCGGGCGTCGATCGTCCAGTACTCGCGGGGAACGAAGCCCTCAATCTCCCGCTCGCGGTCCACCACCATGCGCACGGCCGCCGACTGCACGCGCCCCGCCGAGAGGCCGCGGCGCACCTTCTTCCAGAGCAAGGGGCTGACCTTGTAGCCGACCAGCCGGTCGACGACGCGACGGGCCTGCTGGGCATCGACCAGCCGCATATCGATATCGCGGGGGTGGCGGAAGGCCTGTCGCACCGCCTCAGGCGTTACCTCGTGGAAGACGACGCGGTAGTACGGGCGCTGGCCGAGTTCAGCGGCCTCCACCAGGTGCCAGGAGATGGCCTCGCCCTCACGGTCGGGGTCGGTGGCCAGGTAGACGGTGTCGGCGTCCTGGGCCGCCTCCTTCAGCCTGCGCACCACCTCCCGCTTCTCGCGGGGCACCACGTAGCGGGGGGCGAAGCCCTCCTCTACAGCGACGCCCAGGCGGGAGCGGGGAAGGTCGCGCACGTGCCCGATGGAGGCACGGACATCGTAGCCCGGGCCCAGGAAACCGGCCAGGGTGCGGGCCTTGGCCGGCGACTCGACGATGACCAGGTTACGCTTCTTCTTCTCCACTCTACTGCTTTGTCTAGGCGGTCTCCCGGACCCGCACGTAGTTCATGCCTCCGACCTGGCGGACCTTGCCCTTGAGCTCAAGCATGGCCAAGGCGCTGCTGACGGCAGTGATAGGCAGTCCACAGGAGCGCCTCACCTCGTCTATATGTGTCGGCTGCGCGGACAGATACTTCAGGAGGGCCGCCTCGGCCTCATCGACGGGCACCAGCTCCTTCATCTCCATCTGGTAGGTGGCCATGGTCAGGTTCAGCTCTACCAGGATGTCCTGGATGCCGGCCACCAGCTTCGCCTCACCGTCCTGGATGAGCTTATTGGTGCCCCGGCAGCCCGGAGAGTAGATGCTGCCCGGCACGGCGAAGACCTCGCGGTTCTGGTCCAGGGCCTGGCGAGCCGTGATGAGGGCACCGCTGGTCACACCGCCTTCGACCACCAGGACGCCCAGGCTGATACCGCTCATGATACGGTTGCGACGCGGGAAGTACTCGCTCCGGGGCTGCGTCCCCAGCGGATAGTCGCTGATGACAGCGCCGCTCTCCGTGATCTCCTGGGCCAGGCGTAGGTGCTCCGGCGGATAGACGAGGTCTAGCCCGCAGGCCAGCACGGCGATCGTGCGGCCTCCGGCCTGGAGCACCGCCCGGTGGGCGATAGAATCGATGCCCCGCGCCAGCCCGCTGACGACGGTCACCCGGTTGCGGGCCAGGCCGCTGGCAAACTCCTCCGCCGCCTGGCGGCCGTAGACCGAGGCCCGCCGCGTCCCCACAACGGCCACCGCCCACTCGTCGACGGGGGTGAGCTGGCCGCGGACGTACAGGACGGGCGGCAGGTCATAGATCTCCTTCAGCTTCGGCGGGTAGGCCGGGGCGTGCCAGGTGAGGGCCTGCACGCCGGCGCGGGCCAGGTGCTCCATCTCCAGGTCGGGCGAGATGCGGGCCCGTTCGGCGACGATGGTGGTGATGGTGGCCGCGTCGAGGCCGGCCGCCCTCAGGTCGGCGGTGCCGGCCTGCCAGGCCTCGGCAAGCCGCCCGAAGTGACGCTCGAGCAGCATGATGCGCGCCCGCCCGACGCGCGGCATGCGGGCGAAGGCCACCCAGTACTTCAGGTCGCTGGCATCGTAATCTGCCATCGGAGGGCAATTGTAGCACAGCCGTTTCTTGGGTAACAAACGGGGGTGCCTCAGGCGCGCTCGTGGGATTCGCCAGCGGCCGGCTCCGGGGAAGAGGGCTCGCGGACGACGCGCACCTTCTTGATGCGCCGGCCGAGGACGCTGAGGACGCGGAGGCGGAGGCCATCGGCGGAGACCTCGTCGCCGGGGATGGGGACCCTGCCCAGCAGGTGATACACGAAGCCGCCCACGGTGTCGAAGTCCTCGCCCTCGATGGCGAGGCCGAAGATCTCGTTCAGGTCGTCGATGCTTACTCGGGCGTCCAGGATAGCCTCGTTGGGGCCGAGGCGCTCCACGGTCACCTCGCTGCGGTCGTACTCATCCTCGATCTCACCCACTATCTCCTCCAGCAGGTCCTCGATGGTCACGAGGCCGGCCGTGCCGCCATACTCGTCGACGACGATAGCCATGTGGACGCGGTTCAGACGCATCTCGGCCAGGAGCTCGTCTACCTTCTTGGACTCCGGGATGAAGTAGGGCGGCCGGGCGATGTCCTTGAGGTTGGGCGGGTGAGCGCCGCGGGCTAGATAGCGCAAAAAGTCCTTGGCGTAGAGGACGCCCACCACGTTGTCGATGGTGCCCTCGTAGAGGGGGATGCGGCTGTAGCCGCGCTCCATGATGAGGGCCATCACTTCTTCGACGGTAGCGTCGGTGTCCACAGCCACTATGTCGATGCGGGGCACCATGATCTCGCGGGTGGCGGTCTCCACGAGCTTGATAATGCCCCGGATCATGGCCCGTTCCTCGGCTTCGATGCCGCCGTTGGCCTCCTCCATCTCCATCAGGTGGAGGATGGAGTCGTCCTCCTCAGGGGCCTCCTCGGCTCGACCTTCGACCGGGCGCGGAGGCAGCAGGGCATGCCCAGACCGGACCAGGGCCAGGGCGGGCAGCCCGAAGATGAGCCGGAAGACCCGGATAAGGGGAGAAAGGCGTCGCCCCCAGCGCTCCGGGCTCTGGTTCACCAGGGAGCGGACCGCGGCCTCCAGCAGGCCCAGGAGCGCCAGGCTCCCGGCCACGGCTATACCGACGGCCCCCCAGGTGCTGCCGATGACCCGGGAGACAAGGAAGAAGGCGAGGGCGCTGGCAGCGACCACCGCCAGGCTGCGCGCCAGGGCCAGCGAACCCAGGATGGTCTCGCGCTCCCTGTGGGCATCTGCCTGCGCCCAGGCATGCGGAAGCTGGGCGCGGGTACCGCCCTTGCCTGCCAGGAGATGGAGGCGGGCCTGAGTCAGAGAGATGCCCGCGTCGGCGGCGGCCACGGAGACGAGAAGGGCGAGAGCGCCCACCAGCAAGACCAGCCCCAGCCAGCTATGGCCGTCCAAAGAGGCTCACGCTCCCTTGCTGCGGCGGCCTCGGCGGGGCCGGATACGGGCCGGCGCTCCAACGGCCAGGCTGTCGGGGGGCACGTTGCGGTTCACCACGGAGCCGGCGCCCGTGGCTGACCGCTCTCCCACCTCCACCGGTGCCACCAGCATGGTGTCGCTGCCAATGAAGGCCCTGTCGCCGATGATGGTGCGGTGCTTGCGTGTCCCGTCGAAGTTACAGGTGATGGCCCCGGCGCCGATGTTCACGTCCCTGCCTACCTGGGCGTCGCCGATGTAGCTGAAGTGGCCCATCCTGGTGCGGCGGCCCAGCCGTGCGTTCTTCACCTCAGCGAAGTTGCCGATGTGTACTCCTTGCTCTATGTACGACCCCGGCCGCAGGTGGCTGAAGGGCCCCACCTCCACGTCATCCTCCAGCACAGCGCCCTCGAGCACCGAGGAGATGACGCGGCAGCGAGCGCCCACCCGGCTATCGGCCAGGAAGGTATCGGGGCCGAGCACGCAGCTCCGGCCGACACGCGTCGAGCCCGTCAGGTAAGTGTTCGGCCAGAGAACGGTGTCCTCGCCGATCTCCACGTCGGCATCGACGTACACGGCGGAGGGCTCGACCATGGTGACGCCGGCCAGGAGATGCCGGCGGCGAATGCGCTCACGCATGATGGCCTCGGCGCGGGCCAGTTGGAGCCGGTCGTTGATGCCGATGGCCTCTTCTGGCTCGGAGGCAACTACGGCCTCCAGGCGGTTGCCCTCGCGAGCGGCGCTGGCGATGAGCTCCGTCAGGTAGTACTCGCCGCTGCCGCTGCGGGGGAGCCGGCGCAGGCGCGGCCAGAGCCAGGAGCCCCGGAAGCAGTAGACGCCCACGTTGATCTCGGCCGGGCCGCCGGCGGGGCCCTGGCAGTCCGCCTCCTCAACGACAGCTACGGGCCGCCCGTCGTCATCTCTCTGGAGGCGGCCGAGGCCTCTCGATTCCTCCACGTGGGCCGTCAGGAAAGTGAGGTCAGCGCCGTTCTCCCGGTGGCGCGCCGCCAGGGCCGATACCGTCTCGGCCGAGACGAGAGGGATATCGCCGTTCAGGACCAGGACGTGGGCGGCAGCGCTGGCCAGGGGCTCGGCCCGGCGGAGAGCGTGACCTGTGCCCAGGCGCCGGCGCTGGTCGACGTAGAGGAAGCCATCGCCCAGGGCCTCCCGCACCTGGGCGCCGCCCTGTCCCACCACGACGATGGGTCGCTCGAAGCCGGCCTCCTGCAGAGCGTCGATCACGTAGCGGATCATGGGCCGCCCGGCCAGGGTGTGCAGCACCTTGGGCTGGGAGGAGCGCATGCGCTTGCCCTGCCCCGCCGCCAGGATGACCGCCATCCAGTCGTTCACGTCTTCAACTGTCCTCTTGAACATGAAGCCGGTCGCAGGCTGCCGCAGCAGGTGCGGTAGCCAGACGACCGCGATCAATCAGCTTTCAAGGAAATCACGGAAGGGAGTCCCCAGCGCAGGCAAGAGCACGCGGCCGTGCTCGAACTGGTGTGAGAAGGCGTGGCTGACGGGGCAGAGGGTTCTATGGCTGCCGTCGCTATCCGGCGGAGGATCTTCGTCTGTCGATGACAAAGAGGATACCTTTAGTCCGGTCTTCCCAGAGCCTTGCCGCCGCAGTGTCTCGCACCGGACCGCTTCCATACTAGATAGGCTCCTCGGAAGCTGTCAAGAGCAAACTCTCGCTCCCCAAGTGATTGACGATCTGGAGGTCGCGTGTTATAGTTAGGCACCATCAGGGGGTATGAATCTGGTTGTAGGTCTTCCGTGAGGGTGCAGGGATAGCTCGAGAACTCCGCACCAACGAGCACATTCGGGCTCGCGAAGTCCTACTCATTGGAGGAAACGGCGAACGCCTGGGCGTCATGCCTGTCGCCCAGGCGCTTGATATCGCCCGCCAGGCCGACCTCGATCTTGTGGAGGTTGCCCCTAACGTCGACCCTCCCGTCTGCCGCGTCCTGGACTACGGCAAGTACAAGTACGCGCAGTCCAAGAAGGAGCGCGATGCTCGCAAGCACCAGCATCATGTGGTGCTGCGCGAGGTCAGGTTCAAGCCCAAGATCGATACCCACGATGTAGACTTCAAGGCGCGCACCGCCGAGAAACTCTTGCGTGAGGGCGACAAGGTCAAGGTCTCCGTGATGTTTCGGGGGCGGGAGCTCACCCACCCCCAGATCGGGCGGGACCTGCTGGATCGGATCTACGATAAGCTGAAGGAGATCGCCATCCTCGAGAGGCCGCCGACCATGGAAGGTCGCTTCATGAGCATGATCTTGACCCCGGTCCCCCCCAAGCAGCCGGCCAGGCAGCCGAAGGAGCCCGGAGCGGAGGGGCAGGTGCCGGTGGCCAGCACGGAGACCTAAGCTTGCCGAAACTCAAGACTCACAAGGGAGCCAAGCGCCGCTTCCACGTCACGGGAAGCGGGAAGATAATGCAGACCAAGGGGAACAAGAGCCATCTGCGTCGCCGCAAGTCGCGCCGGGCCAAGGCCCTCTTCAGTGAGATGATAGAGGTCCACCCGACGGTCCGCCAGCGCCTGCGTCGGCTTCTGCCCTACAAGCTGCGCTAACCGGCGAGAGTGAGGAATCGTCCTTGAGCCGCGTCAAACGGGGCGTCACCGCCCGACGCCATCACAAGAAGATCATCGCCCTGGCCAAGGGCCACAAGGGCCTCCGCCACCGCATCTTCCGGCGCGCCAACGAGTCAGTCCTGCATGCCCTGGACTACACCTACCGTCACCGCCGGGAGCGCAAGGGTGACATGCGCCGCCTCTGGATCACCCGCATCAACGCCGCCGCCCGTCTCAACGGCCTCAGCTACTCCCATCTCATCCAAGGGCTGACCAAGGCCGGCGTGCAGGTGGACCGCAAGATGCTGGCCGACCTCGCCGTCCGCAACGCCGACACCTTCTCCTCCCTGGCGGCCACCGCCCGGGGCGCCCTGGGCATGGCCTAGCCAGACACCCATCTCAAGACAGATGTGAGGGCGACCGTCGGGTCGCCCTTCTCCATGGCAACCACAAGGCTGATTCGGAAGGCCAGGCTCGTGGTCCTTGACGAAATGCATCGGCTCTTTTGAGAGGCGGCACGTGTGTCAAACCGTAGGGGCCGAGCTTCAGCTCGGCCCAGGACAGAGCTTCCGCCGGAGGCGGACCCGCCTGCGGCGGGAAAGCTCTGTCCCTACGGGTGGCAACCTCTGCTCTGTCACCGTGAGCGAAGCGAAGGGTCTCGATGAACCAGATTCTTCGTCCGCCTCTGGCGGACTCAGAATGACGAGGCTCATGCAGCAGTGGTGGCCTTCAGCCTGGCGTCCCAAGCATGGCAGTAGCGCCGGGCTTGCGCCAGAGGCGCATCCGCCTCCGGCGGAGAAGCCCGGCCTTCGGTTCATGATGTCTGGGGCGTGATGTCAGGTGATGACGAGGCCGGGGCGTACCAGCGGCTATCCCCGCAGTTCCGCGCCCAACTGGCGCTTGAGCCGCTCGACGATGCCGCGGTGGGCGCGGGCCACCTCGGCTCATCCAGAAGGCCAGGCTTCAGCCTGGCGATGTCGGAATCACCAGCATCGCCTGCCGGGCTGAAGCCCGGCCTTCGGTTGCTGGTGTCTGGGAGGGGATATCGCGTGATGATGAGTCCGTGGCTGGCCGGGGCTAGCCCCGCAGTTCCGCGCCCAACTGGCGCTTGAGCCGCTCGACGATGCCGCGGTGGGCGCGGGCCACCTCCTCGTCGGTCAGGGTGTGGTCCGGCGACTGGTAGGTGACGGAGAAAGCGAGCGACTTCTTGCCCGCCGGCACCGGCTCCCCGGTGTACACGTCGAAGAGCTGCGCCCGCCGCACCAGCGCTGCCGCTTCGATGATGGACTGCACCTGCGCCGCCGTCACCACCTCGTCCACAATGACGGCCAGGTCTTGGACCACGGGCGGGAAGCGGGGCACCGGCTCGTAGCGATGCGCCTCCCTGCCTGAGAGAACTGCCAGCACCTCGTCCAGCACCAGCTCGAACAGGAAAACGTCCCCATCGATGTCGAACCCGGCGGCCACCCGCGGGTCCACCTGGCCCAGCACCCCCACGGCTCGCTCGCCGAGCATGATGCGGGCCGTGCGGCCGGGCACCAGGGCGTACTCCTCCCCTTCCTCGAAGGCTGGCGTCACCCCCAGACGGGCGAAGAGGTACTCCAGGTATCCCTTGGCGTCGAAGAAGTCCAGCTCCTCCTCCGTAACGTGGCCCCAGCGGTCCAGTCGCCTCCCGCTGACGACGCCGGCAGCGTGCTCCGGCTCCCGTGGCAGTTCCTGGCCCCGACTCAGGTAGACCCTCGCCACCTCGTAGAGGGCGAGGGGCCCTTCGTGCTGGCGCTGGTTGGCGGCCAGGGTGCGCAGCAGACTGACCCGCAGGCTGGGCCGGAGACACTCATACTCGGAGCTCATGGGGTTGGCCACGCCCAGGGGCGGGCTGGCGGCCAGCGCCTCCGGGGAGACGACCCGTTGGATGGCCTCCAGCGTGGTGAGGGAGTAGGTGATCACCTCCTGCATGCCGGCGTCAGCCAGGGCGTCCCTTACCTGCTCCCGCAGCTCCCGCAGAGCCTGAGGCGGCGCCGGTGGGATGGCGCCTCGCACCAGGCCCACCGGGATCTCGTCGTAGCCGATGATGCGACCCACCTCCTCTACCACGTCATCGGGGATGCGGACGTCGGTGCGCCAGTACGGCACGCGCACCTGGTAGGTGTCCGGGGGCTGCCAGCGGCAGCCGAAGCCCAGGGAAGTAAGGACGCTGCGCACTCGGGAAGTAGGCGGGTCGATGCCCAGCACCTGCTGGATGCGGCTGCGGCGCACCTCGATGCGGGTCTCGGGCGTCTTGCCGGGGTACACGTCCAGGATACCGTGGGCGGCGCGGCCGCCAGCCAGCTCCACAATGAGCTTGGTGGCCCGGCGGGCGGCGAAGGCGGAGAGCTCGGGGCTGAGGCCCTTGTCGAAGCGGGAGGAGGCCTCGCTCTTCATCTTGAGGGCGTTGCTCGTGCGGCGGATGTTGATGTTGTTAAAGTTGGCCGACTCAAGCAGGACGTTGGTTGTGGCGTCCGATACCTCGCTCTCGGCGCCACCCATGACCCCCGCCAGGGCCACCGGCTCCCTGGCGTCGGCGATGGCCAGCATCTCAGGCTCCAGGCGCCGTTCTACGCCGTCCAGCGTGGTGAGCGGCTCCCCCGGTCGCGGCCGGCGCACGATGATCTTCCCGCCACCGATGCGGTCGAAGTCGAAGGCGTGGAGGGGCTGCCCCATCTCCATCATCACATAGTTGGTGATGTCGACGATGTTGTTGATGGGGCGCATGCCGGCGGCGACGATGCGCTCCTGCATCCAGGCCGGCGAGGGCCCCACCTTCACCCCTTCGATGAGAGTCGCCACATAGCGATAGCAGAGGTCTGGGTCGGCGATCTCCACCGACGCCCGCTCCTCTATGGGCGGCCCCTCTTCTGCATAGATATAGGGCGGCTCCCGCACTGAGCCACCCGTAAGGGCGGCTACCTCCCTGGCCACGCCCAGCACGGAGAGGCAATCAGGCCGGTTGGGGGTGATGTCCAGGTCGAGGATGGTATCGCCCAGATACTCGGCCAGGGGGGTGCCCACGGGCGCGTCTCCCGGCAGCACCAAGATGCCTTCATGGTAATCGGAGAGGCCCAGCTCTTTCTCCGAGCAGACCATGCCCGCCGACTCTACCCCCCGGATGCGGGCGGCGCGCAGCACGGTGAGCTCTCCCGTATGCCCGTCGATGAGCCGGGCGCCGGTGCGGGCGAAGGCCACCTTCTGGCCGACGGCCACGTTGGGCGCCCCGCAGACCACAGTCATGCGCTCGCCGCCGAGGTTGACCGTGGTCAGGGTGAGGCGGTCGGCGTTAGGGTGCCGCTCCACGGCCATCACCTGCGCGACGGAGATAAGGTCCCACTCGCCCCCGGCGGAGAGGATGGCATCGACCTCGGTACCGGACATCGTGAGCCGGTGCGCCAGCTCCCTGGCCGGCAGCGGCAGGTCCACGTAGTCGGCCAGCCACTTCAGGGAGACTCTCATCGTACGTGGTCAGAACTGCTCTAGAAAACGCAGATCGTTGCTGTAGAAGAGCCGGATATCTTCGATGCCGTGGCGGAGCATGCAAATGCGCTCGATGCCCATGCCGGCGGCAAAGCCCGTGTAACGGTCGCTGTCGTAGCCCATGTTGGTCAGGATCTCGGGGTGCACCATGCCCGCGCCCATTATCTCAATCCATCCCGTTCCGCCGCAGGTGCGGCAGCCCTCGCCGCGACAGAGGAAGCAATCGATGGCCATGTCCACGCCCGGTTCGACGAAGGGGAAGTAGTCGCAGCGAAAGCGCACCTGGCGCTCCCGGCCGAAGAGACGGCGGGCGAACTCGAAGAGAGTGCCCTTCAGCTCCGCCATGCTGATCCCCTCATCGACAGCCAGCACCTCTATCTGGTGCATCATCCACTCGTGCGTAGGGTCGGTGGCCTCATAGCGGTAGCAGCGGCCGGGCACCACCACCCGGATGGGCGGCTGGCACTGCTCCATGACCCGCACCTGGTTGGGCGAGGTGTGGGTGCGCAGGAGCATCTCGTACTCGCCGTTGCGGCGGACATCCACCCAGAGGGTGGCGAACATGTCGCGGGCCGGGTGGCCCTTGGGGATGCGCAGGGCCTCGAAGTTGTAGCGGTCCCACTCTACCTCCGGCCCCTCGGCGATGTAGAAGCCCATGGCGACGAAGGCGTCCAGCGCCTCCCGCAGCGTCTGCGTCACCGGGTGGAGGCGCCCCGTTGGGATGGGGCGTCCGGGGAGGGTAACGTCCAGCCGCCCCCTCTCGATGGTGGCGGCGACCCGCTGGTGCAGGACCTCCTCTCGCCTGGCCTTGAAGGCCTCCTCCAGGCTGTCCCTCAGGCGATTGGCGGCTGCCCCTACCTGCCGGCGCTCTTCGATGGGCAGCGCGGTCAGTCCGCGCAGGACCAGGGTCAGGCGGCCCTTCCGGCCCAGGTAGGCGATGCGCCACGCCTCGAGAGCCACCTCGTCGGCGGCAGCCGCAAGCGCGGCGGCGGCTTCTCGCCCCAGTTGCTCTATGTCCCGTGGCGTATCCGGCATAGCTCTCTCTGCTTCGGACGCCATTATGGGCGACAGCGGAAGGAGGGTCAACGGGCGGGCGCGGGGCTTGACACTCTGTGGGCCTGGCGTATCATCGGCCTGGGTGTACCACGAGAGCACGAGTGGGAGGTATGGAGAACATGTCGGTGCGGGGCTATGTCCTCATCGAAGCGGATGTGGGGAAGGCGAAGGCCGTGGGTGAAGCGGTCAAGGCCCTCGAACACACGGACGCCCAGGTGGTGTCAGCGGACACCGTCACCGGCCCCTTCGACGTCATCGTCCAACTAGAGGCCGAAGACCTGGACAAACTGGGCACCTGCATCACTGACTGCATCCAGCGGATAGATGGTGTCCAGCGCACCACCACCTGCCTCTCCGTAAGGCTGGGCTAGGCCAGCACATCCGGGAGCGGGACTGCTAGAGGCCCGTCCAAGACAGGGCGGGCCTCTTCATGGCTGCGACAAGCCAGCGCTTCCTAGACCGGCAGCGGCCCGCCGGCGTCTGACAGCAGCTTCTGGTGCATCAGCGACACCACGCCCTGCTCCGCTGCTGCCAGGTCGTGCTCCTGTTGGGGATCCGCCTCCATATCGAAGAGCTGCGCGTCTGTCCCATCGTTGCGGGTGATGTACACGCGGCGGCCGTCCCGGCACCAGGAATAGTCGTTGTAGCCGCAGGAGACATGCTCACGCGGCCGGATACGGTCAGCGGCCATCTGGAGCAGGTCCACGCCTTCCAGGTCGACGCGCGGGGTCGCGCCGAGGGCTGCGAGCACCGTCGGCACGATGTCGTGATGCTGGGCGAAGCTCTCCACCCGCTTGCCGGCGTCGATACCGTCGGGACGGCGGATGATGAGGGGCACGTCAACCAGCTCATGCCAGAGGCCCCGCGCTACCTTGCCCGTCAGGCCGTGCTCGCCGAGCTGGTGACCGTGGTCGGAGGTGACGACCAGAAGGGTGTCCTCCAGCAGGCCGAGTTCGTGGGCACGGTCCAGGAAGAGACCCAGCCAGTGGTCTACCATGGTCACCTCGGCAGCGTAGCGGGCGCGCATATGCTGGAGCTGCGCCTCGGTGAGGTTCTCGCTAGAGCCGTACCGGGGGTCCATGATGGACGGCCCCTGGTAATCAGGGTCGGCGTAGAGGCGGAGGTACTTCTCTGGCGGGTCCCAGGGCTCATGGGGATCAAACACGTCGACCAGGAGGAAGAACCTCTCGGCCTTCCGATTCTCCTCAAGCCACGCCATCGCCTCCCGGAACACGCGGGGTGCCTGGTAGTCCTCCTCCCTTTCCCGGCCGGCCTGGTTGGCAAGGTGCTGGGCGACGATGAGGCTCCGAAGGTAGGCCTCAGTGCCCGGGAGGCCGGGCGGGATGAGGGCCCGTACCTCCTCGGGATCGACGTTCAGGGTGGAGCGCCAGAGGTCCATCTCCTGGCCTCGCACCCAAACGAACTGCTTGAAGCCGCGGTGAAAGTTCTTGGAGGGGCCAAAGTAGTGATAGGTATCGGTGATGAAGGCGGTCTGGTAGCCCTCCTGGATCAAGGTCTCCGCAAGGGTGACCTGGTCTTCTGGAATGCGCTGCCAGCCCCAGGTGGGGACAAAGTCGCCCCTGTCGGGCACCCAGTGGCGGACAGGCCAGGTGCGCAGCCCCGTATGCAGGGTCCGGCGCATGGGGATGGTGGTAAGAACTTCGGGGAAGGCGCGTGTGAAGACGATGCTCTCGCCAGCCAGGGCATCCAGAGACGGCGTCTTTATCCAGTCGTTGCCGTAGGCGCCCACGTGGTCGGCGCGCAGGCTGTCCATGACGACGATGATGGCGCTGGCGGCGATGGCCCCGTTCGGCCTCAAGACTGACGCTGCCTCAGAGGTCGTGCCCGCAGTCCCCGTGGCCCTCGGCTTCTCATCAGCACCGGGACCCTTCTCATCGCCGCCGCAGGCCGCCGCCAGGCCGAGAGCGCCCACGGCGGCCGATTTCAGGAGCGCCCGCCTCGATACCCGCTCCGCCGCCAACCGCCGCCATTGCCTGGGCTCTTCCATGGTTCGCTCCTCCTGAGCTCTGTACCCGTCCACCCTCTAACCCGGCCGTGCAGCCAGGCACCGCCATTCGTTGTATCATGGGGATGCCAATTTAGCCAGAGGCGAGGTTCCCGCCATGATCAGCGTCGAAGAAGCGCTGGAGCGCATCCTCAGCTACGTCAGCGTCCTGGAGCCCGAGGACAAGCCCATCCTCGATGCCCTGGGCCAGGTGCTGGCCGAGGACGTCACCTCAGACATCGACATCCCGCCCCTGGACAACACCGCTATGGACGGCTACGCCGTCCGCGCCGCCGATACCGCTGGCGCTACAGCGGAGAGCCCTATCCGCTTGCAGGTCCTGGGCGAGCTGGCGGCCGGCTACCTCTACGAGGGTGAGGTGGGGCCCGGCACCGCCGTCCGCATCATGACCGGGGCGCCGCTGCCGCCCGGCGCCGACGCCGTGGTGCCCTTCGAGGACACCCACGAGTCCGGCTCCCACGCCTTTGGGCGCTTCAGCAAGGCCATGGACTCGGTGCTCGTCTGCAAGGCCGCCCGGCCGGGGGCCAACGTCCGTCGGGCCGGGGAGGACGTAGGCCGAGGGGCCCTGGCCATGAGTCGGGGCACCATCCTGCGGCCGGCCCAGGTAGGCGTCCTGGCCTCTCTGGGTCGAGCGACGGTGCGCGTCATCCGCCGGCCGGTGGTGGCCGTCCTCTCCACCGGCGACGAACTGGTGGAGGTGGGCCAGCCCCTGCGACCAGGCGCCATCCATGACAGCAATACCTACAGCGTCGCCGCCATGGTCCTCCAGAACGGCGGCATACCCCGCATCCTGGGCATCGCTAGAGATACGGTGGAGGACCTGACGGCCAAGATCCACCGGGGCCTGGACGCCGACATGCTCATCACCTCCGCCGGCGTCTCTCGCGGCGACTACGACGTGGTGAAGGACGTGCTGGCCCGCGAGGGGGAGGTGGACTTCTGGACGGTGCGCATGAAGCCGGGCAAGCCCCTGGCCTTCGGTGCTTTCACCAGCGGCCAGCGCCGCGTGCCCCACATCGGCCTGCCGGGCAACCCTGTGAGCTCCATGGTGACCTTCGAGCTCTTCGGCCGGCCCGCCCTCTTCAAGATGATGGGCAAGAGCCGCTGGCAGCGCCCGACCATCCGCGCCATCTCCGAAGACCGCATCGCCAATACGGACGGACGGCGGGTCTTCGCCCGCGCCGTCGTCAGCCAGCGCGACGGTCGCTACTACGCCTCCCTAACCGGTCCCCAGGGCTCCGGCGTCCTCACCTCCATGTCCCTGGCCAACGCCCTGGCAGTGGTCCCCGAGGACGTGTCCGCCGTGGAGCCCGGCGACGAGGTCTCCGTCATCATGCTGGACTGGACCCAGGGCGAAAGCTGACGAGGAGAGAGCGATGCCTCCTGTAGTCTGCGTGGTAGGGCGAGACGGGTCCGGCAAGACCCGCATCATAGAGGGCATCGCCCGGGAGATGAAGGCCCGCGGCTATCGAGTGGCGACGGTGGCCCGCAGCGCCGAAGGGCCGGCCCTGGAGTGCGTCACCAAAGACGCCGAACGCTATGCCTCCGCCGGCAGCGACGCCATCGTCGTCGGGTCGCCGGACGCCGTCACCTGCGTGCGCCGGGTAGAGGAGGAGGCATCGCTGGACGAGCTCATCTGGACGGTGGGTGAGGAGTACGACCTGATCCTGGCCGAGGGCTTTCGGGAGTGCGGCTTCCCCAAGATCGAGGTTCACCGGGCGGCCGTGGGCGGCGGCCTCATCTGCCGCAAGGACGAGCTCCTCGCCCTGGCGAGTGATACGCCCTTCGACATCGACGTGCCCCAGTTCGGGCTGGACGACGCCGCCGGCCTGGCCGACCTCATCGAGGCGGAGGTCCTGCCCACCGTCCTGCCCGAGGACGCCTCGGTCTACGTCGACGGCGTCCACCTGCCCATCGCCCTCTTCGTGCGCAAGATGGTGGCCAGCACCATCATCGGCATGCTGCGCAACCTGAAAGGCGTCAGCCAGCCCCGCAGCCTGCGGGTGGACGTGCGGCTGCGTCGCGAGAGGAAACGCTAAGAGCGCGAAGCCAAATGTAGCGGCGAGCTTCTTCGCCAAGGGCGAACCCGCCTCTGGCGGGAGCTCGCCACGTCAACGCACCACGGCAGGACAGTGGAGGCCTGAAGGCCATCAAAAGAATACCTTCACGGCGTCGATCTTCGTAGGTCGGGGTCTTGAGACCCCGACAGGTTCCTGAGGATGCTCCGTGAAAGCCACGCCCGGAATCAATGCGAAACTCCGCGCGGCACGTACAAAGCTGGAGGCTTTCAAGCGCAACGTTCATCGTTTCACCGAAGGCGGCGCCTATGAAATCCGGCCCGAGTACTACGCAGACCCACGCGACCCATCGCTCTATAAGCTCTCGTTGCGGCTGTTCAAGAAGAAGCGGTTCCCAGCTTCGCAATGGAGCATCTGTATCGACGAAACTACCTACCATCTGCGTTCGGCCCTCGACGCCGCAGTCTACGACCTCAGCGCGGCTCCGAATAGGCCAGACCCTACTGATACCGGATTCCCCATCGCCCTCAGCGAGGACAAATTCAAACCTGGCCTGATCCGATACCTCACGGATAGCCGGCAGGCATTCATCAAGAGCGTGCAGCCATACGACCGACCGGATGACCCGCTTTGGCTCCTCCATGAGATCAACCGCCGGAATAAGCATCGAGCAATGCATTTCGCTGGCGTGATCGTAGCGCTCGACCAGCAAAGCTTATCCAATAACCTCCATATCGTCGTAACCGATCTGGAGCTTGTCAGAACGACCCTGCGAGCCGCTATTCGGGCGGATGAGGGCGCAGAATTCATGAACCTGGTTTATCGCAAGACCGGTGCGCACCCGCACGTGCAGGTGAACATGAATCTTCAGATCGACATACAGTTTGCCGGGCGAACCATCACCTCTGATTCGCCCGTGGGCGGACTGATGTCGCACATCGTTAGCCGCGTGGAAGAAATCATTTCCACGCTGTATTCCCTCCCATGACCAATCTACGGTGATGGGATACTTGCCTTAGTCAAGACCATTAGCCTCGGCATTTCTGTGTGGCCAGGCTAGAAAGCCAGCCTTCGGGGTTGTGAGCACGCTCTAACACGGTGGTGACAAACCCAGTGGGCCGCTCGTGGTTCGACAGGCTCACCACGAGCGGAATCCAGCAACCGCTCACCCTGAGCCTGTCGAAGGGCGAGCGGCGACCCTCTCCAGCACCCTGCTAGAACCGGACCTCGAAGGTGGTGTAGCCCCGGGGCTCATCGGACCAGGAAGCCTGCACGTCGTCCACGCGGGCCCCATAGGGGCCCTGGCGGAGGATCTCCAAGAGCCGCTCCAGAGCGTCGGTTGGGCCCTCGGCCTCCACCTCGACGCTGCGGCCGTCGTCGCCGTTGCGCACCCAGCCTGTCAGACCCAGGCGGACGCCCCGTGACCAGACGAACTGGCGGAAGCCGACGGCCTGCACGCGGCCTCGCACCAGGGCGTAGAGGCACCGGGGTGCCTGGCGGCCAGCGTCGGCGGGCTGCGGCTCACCCACGGCGGCCCTCTCGCTTCTCGGCCGTGCCGCAGGCCCGGCGCACCGCCTGCCGGACTAGGGTAGCCGGCACGTCGTCCCGCAGGACAGTGCGTCCCACGTCCTCCAGCAACACCCAGCGCACGGCCCGACCGCTCACCTTCTTGTCCAGGGCCAGGGCCGCCAGAGCACGCTCGGGGTCGATGCCCGGCGCCTGCCACGGCAGACCGAAGGAGGCGAGCACGGCGGCCTGCCGCTCGACCAGGACGGCCGGCGTCACCCCCATCTCCCGCCCGATCTCGGCCGCTGCCACCATGCCGACGGCGACGGCTTCGCCGTGGAGGAGGGCCTCGTAGTCGCTGGCCGCTTCCAGGCCGTGAGCCACCGTGTGGCCGTAGTTGAGAATGGTGCGCCGCCCCGTCGTCTCCCGCTCGTCCTCGCTCACCACCTGCGCCTTGAGTTCGACGTTGCGGCGGACGACGGCCGTCGTCACCTCTGGCTCCAGGCGGCAGAGGTCGGCGACACGAGCCTCCAGGGTCGAGAGGAGGTCGCGGTCCATGATGAGGGCCTGCTTCACCACCTCGGCCCAGCCGGAGGTGAGCTCGCGGGCGGGCAGCGTGGTGAGGGCAGAGACGTCGGTCACCACGAGGCGCGACTGGTAGAAGGCGCCCACCAGGTTCTTGGCCTCCCTCAGGTCCACCGCCACCTTGCCGCCGATGGAGGCGTCGACCATGGCGAGGAGGCTGGTGGGTACGTGCACAAGGGGCAGGCCGCGCAGGTAGGTGGCGGCGGTGAAGCCGGCCAGGTCGCCCACCATGCCGCCGCCCAGGGCGACGACGGCGTGGCCCCGCTCGGCGCGGCGGGAGGCCAGCCACTCGTAGAGGAGAGAGGCCGTGGTCAGGGACTTGCTGGCCTCACCGGCAGGTACGACGTAGCTGTCGGCCTCGAAGCCGGCCTGCCGCAGCGAGGCCAGGGCGGCCTCGCCATAGCGGTGCCAGACGTGGTCGTCGCTGATGACGTGGGCCGCGCCCGAGAGGCCCGCCTCGCGCAGGCGCTCGCCCAGCCGGACCAGGGCGCCCCACTCGACGTAGACGGGATAGCGGGCGGACTCGGCGTTCACCCAGCAGGCCGGACGGCCCGTCGGTGCGCCTTCACCCATCGTGGTGTCGGCCGGCTCGCCCGACAGCCGGTCGGGGTCGCGGACCGCCTGCGCCGAGAGGCGACGCCAGGCCCGTACCACCTCCTCGGCTACCTGGGGCAGGCCGAGGCCATCGGTGTGGACGGTGTAGTCGGCGAGGGCGTAGAAGGGCTGGCGCCGCGCCTTCAGGGCCCGGATGCGGCCCAGGGGGTCGGGGCCCGCCAGCAGGGGGCGCTCGGTGGCCGAGCCGCCGGCCTCGCGGAGGCGCCGCCAGAGGACTTCCGGCTGGCCCTCCAGGCAGATGACGAAGCCGCCGTCGGCCATGAGGCGCCGGTTGGCCGCCGACTGCACGATGCCGCCGCCAGTGGCCACCACCACGTCGACCTGGCCGGCAGCCTCTCGCAGGGCCTCCGTCTCCAGCTCACGAAAGCGCGCCTCCCCGTCTTGGGCGAAGATGTCGGGGATGGAGCGCCCGGCGCGCTGCTCGATGATGTCGTCCGTGTCCAGGGCGCGCCAGCCCAGGGCGGCGGCCACCAGTCGCGCCACCGCGGACTTGCCGGAGCCCGAGAAGCCGGTGAGGAAGATGCGACGGGGACGGTGCATAGTCATACGGTAGATGGGCCCCCGCCCCGCGGCCCTATCGTCTTCAGGTAGGCGTGATAGTTGCGACGGGTCTCCTCCAGGTGGTCGCCGCCGAACTTCTCCAGCAGCGCCTGGGCCAGGACGATGCAGACCATCGCCTCGGCGATGACGCCAGCCGCCGGCACGACGCAGACGTCGGCGCGCTCGTAGTGGGCCGGCACCTGCTCGCCGGTGGCGAGGTCGGCCGAGGGCAGGGCCCTGGGAATCGTGGAGATCGGCTTGAGAGCGGCCCGCGCCACCACCGGCTCGCCGTTGGTCATGCCGCCCTCGGTGCCGCCGGCGCGGTTGCTGGCCCGCCGCCAGGGGCGCTCGCCCCACTGATCGGCGGGCAGGATAACGTCTTGAACCTGTGAGCCCCGCTGGTGAGCCAAACCGAAACCACCACCGATCTCCACCCCCTTCACCGACTGGATGCTCATCAGCGCCTGAGCCAGCAGACCGTCGATCCTGCGGTCCCAGTGGACATGGCTTCCCAGACCGATGGGCACGCCGGTGGCCCACACCTCGAGCACACCGCCCAGGCTATCGCCGTCGTTGCGGGCGGCGTCGATGGCCTCGATCATGGCCTTCGCCGCCGCCGGGTCGGCGCAGCGCACCGGCGACCGCTCGACCGCCTGCCAGTCCGGCTCGCCGCCCACCTGCGCCTCCACACCGCCGATGGCGACCGTATGGCTGTACACCCGCACGCCGAGCTCCTCCAGCAGGCGACGGCAGACGGCGCCCACGGCAACGCGGGCGGCCGTCTCGCGCGCGCTGGCCCGCTCCAGCACGGGCCGCACGTCGTCCTGGAGGTACTTGATGACGCCGGGCAGGTCGGCGTGGCCGGGACGCAGGCGCGTGACCTTCTCGACCGGCCCCGGCGCCGGCTCGACAGCCATGATCTCCTGCCAGTTCGCCCAGTCGCGGTTCTCGATGCTGAGGGCGATGGGGCTGCCCAGGGTGAGGCCGTGGCGCACGCCGGAGACGATCCGCGCCCGGTCCTGCTCGATCTCCTGGCGCTGGCCGCGGCCGTAGCCCGCCTGCCGCCGGCGCAGGTCGGCGGCGATGTACTCTTCGGAGAGGGGCAACCCTGCCGGCATGCCCTCGACGATAGCCGTGAGGGCCCTGCCGTGGGACTCGCCCGCAGTGAGGAAGCGCAGCATCCCCATCCTCCTAGCCTCCCGCTCTAACCGGCCAGCGCCTTCCGAGCGGCCTGGAACATGATATCCACCGGCGCCTCGAGCCCCGTCCAGAGACGGAAGGAGGCCGCCCCCTGGTACACCAGCATGACCAGTCCGCCTGCCGTGCGCGCTCCCCGCGAACGCGCCGCCTGCAAGAAGGGCGTGTCCTCCGGGTTGTAGACCAGGTCGAAGGCCAGGCAGCCCGCCGGTATGAGCTCCGCCGCCACCGGCGACTGCCCCTCGGCGGGGCCGAAACGCGTACCCACGGGTGTACAGTTTACCAGAAGCCCGCACTCGCGGAGCGAGCGCCGGAAGGCCTCATCGCCCCAGCGCGCCCAGGTGACGGTGGTCCCCGGCGAAGCCAGCACCGTCAGGTCACCGGCCAGGGCCTCCGCGCGCTCCGGAACCGCGTCAGAGAGTGCGATGACACCGGCCTCACCATCGATGAGGACCAGACTCACGGCGCGGGCGGCGCCGCCGGCGCCGAGGACGGCGGCGCGTACGCCTCGAACGTTGAAGCCAGTCCCGGTGAGGGCGCGGGCGAAGCCCGCCACGTCGGTGTTGTGGCCGATGAGCCGTCCCTCCCGCCGGACAATGGTGTTCACGGCCCCCGCCCTGGCGGCCACGGTGTCCAGCTCATCCAGGAAGGGGACAACGGCCTGCTTGTGGGGAACGGTCACGTTCGCCCCCAGGCAGTCCTCGTCGCGTAGCGAGGTCACACGCTGCTCGACCTCGTCGGGTTGGGTGTCCCAGAGCTCATAGCGGGCGTCGAGGCCGAGGTGGTCCAGGGCCGCCTGCTGCACGGCCGCCGACAGGGAGTGCTTCAGCCCCTGACCGATGAGCCCGATGCGTTTCATCCCTCTACCTCAGGGCTGATACTCCTCGACGTTGCGGAGGTGCTCCTCCAAAGTCTCGGCGAAGACGTGGCTACCGTCCTGCTTGGCCACGAAGTAGAGGTAGCTGGTCTCCGTCGGGTGAGCGACCGCCTCCAGCGAGGCCAGACCGGGGTTGGCGATCGGCCCCGGCGGCAGGCCGCCGTTCACGTACGTATTATAGGGCGAGTCCACTTCCAGGTCTTCCGTCGTCAGCCCCTGCTTCCAGAACCCGAAGCGTTCGACGCTCACGGGGTCGTTGGCGAGCGCGTACTGGACAGTGGGGTCCGCGCCCAGGGGCATGCCCAGGCGCAGTCGGTTGAGGAAGACGCCGGCGATGAGGGGCCGTTCCTCGGGGCGCACCGCCTCACGCTCAACGATGGAGGCCAGGGTGACGGCCTCGTGCAGGGTGAGGTCGGAGGCCTGTATCGCCTGGCGCAGCTCCGGCGTCACCTGGGTATCGAAGGCGGCGAGCATCCGGCGCACCACTTCCTCCGCCGTCACCCCACGGGAGAAGCCGTAGGTGGCCGGGAACAGGTAGCCCTCCAGGCCAGCGCCGCCCGGCCGCTCGGCGAGGAAGGCGAAGTCGTATGCCTCAGAGGCCAGGGCACGCCGGAAGTCATCGGCCTTGACGATGCCCTCCCGTTCCATCACCAGCGCAACCTCCTCGGAGCGCAGGCCCTCGGGCACGGTCACCGTCAGGGGCATGGTGATGCCCTGCCGCAGGCGGCCGATGACCTGGAGGGTGGGCATGCCGCGGTCGAACTCGTATCGGCCGGCCACCATCTCGTCCTCGACGCCCATGAGGGCCACCAGGATGCGGAAGAGGCGGGCGCTCTCGATGACGCCGGCCTCCTCCAGCCGCCGGCTGATGTCGCCCGCGCTCTCGCCCGGCGCCACTTCGACGCTGACGGCGTCCATGCCGGAGGGTGTGGGGAGCACGGGCAGGGAGGGCTCATTCTGGAGGACGGCGCTGGGGGTGCCGGCGACTATCCAGGCTACGAGGCCTACCGCGGCCAGGGCAGCCGCGACGATAGCCAGGGGGAGCAGCCGCCGGCGGCCCATCACCCCTGCGCCGAGACGGGCGGCCGCCGGTGACTGTCCAGATAGGCCTGGAGGATGAGGGTGGCAGCCAGGGCGTCCCGGGCTTCCTGACGACGCTCGGGCGGCCGCCGCCGCTCGCCGGCGCGAGGGCGGCGCCCCCGCCTGCCGGGCGGGCCAGAGGGTGTCAGAGCGCGCTCGGCGGCGACGGTGCTCAGCCGCTCGTCCCACATCTCCAGCGGCCGCGACACGGCCTCCGCCACGCGGCGGGCGAACTCCTGCGTGCGCTCCGCCTGCGGCCCGGCGCTGCCGTCCAGGGAGAGAGGGAGACCCACCACCACGGCCTGGACGCCCTCCCGCTCCACCAGGCCGGCCAGGGCGCGCAGGTCGGCGTCCTCGTCACGGCGCTCCAGCGTTTCGAGGGGGACGGCCACGCGGCCTTCGGGGTCAGAGATGGCGAGGCCGATACGGCGCTCGCCGACGTCCAGCGCCAGCACTCGCATGCTAGCGGCCCTTCCCTGCCCGCCCTCCGCCGGAAGCGGGTCCGCCCTTGGCGGAGGCAGGCGGGGAGGGAGAGCCCTTCTCCGAGGGAAGGGCGGATAGGCTCTCCCGGGCCAGTTTGCGGGCCAGGCCCAGGGCCTCCTCCAGCCGGCCGGGGTCCTTGCCGCCGGCCTGGGCCATCTCCGGCCGGCCGCCGCCGCCGCCGCCGGTGACGGCCGCCACCCGCTTCACTAGCTCGCCGGCGTGGAGGCCGCGGGCCGTCAGGTCGGGGGTGATCATGGCGACGAAGTTGGGCCGCTCGCCGAAGACGGCGCCCAGCACCAGCACGGCGCTGCCCAGCCGGTCGCGGAGCCAGTCGCCTGCTTCCCGCATGACCTCGAAGCTGGCCGCCGGCACCTGCCCGGCCACCACGGCGACGCTGTCGATGCCTGCCTGCCGGACAGGCAGGCGCTCGGCGCCGGCCAGGAGAGCCTCGGCAGCGCGCCGGGCGGCGTCGCGCTCCAGCGCCTGGGCCCGCCGTCGCTCCGCCTCCATCTCCTCCAGCAGCGACGCTACCTTCGTCTCCAGATCGGCGGGGGTGACGCCGGTGCGGCGGCTGAGGCGCTCCAGGAGGTCGCGCTGGGCCTGCACGCACTCCTCGGCACCGCGGCCGGTGACGGCCTCGATACGGCGCAGGCCGGCCCCGATGCTCTCCTCTCGCACGATGATGAAGCTGCCGATCTCGCCCGTGGAGCGGCAGTGGGTGCCGCCGCAGAGCTCCATGCTATACCGGCCGCTAGCCTTATCCGCCTGCTCCCCCGTGTCGGGCCGGCCGGCTATCTCGACCACCCGCACGCGGTCGGCGTACTTCTCGCCGAAGAAGGCGAGGGCGCCGCCGGCGATAGCCTCCTCGTAGCCCCTCTCCTCGGGGTGCACCTCGATGTCTTCGCGGATCTTCTCGTTCACCAGGCGCTGGACGGCCAGGAGCTCCTCCGGCTTAAGCGCCTCCATGTGGGTGAAGTCGAAGCGCAGGCGGTCCGGCGCCACCAGCGACCCCGACTGGCGGACGTGAGGGCCCAGGACGCGGCGCAGGGCCGCCTGGAGGAGGTGGGTGGCCGTGTGGTTGCGCATGGTGTCGTGCCGCTTCTCGGCGTCCACCTGCGCGACTACGGCGTCGTTGACGGCGATGCGCCCCTCGACGACGCGGCCGCGGTGCACGATGACGCCCTCCTGCGCCCGCTGCGTGTCCTCAACCTCGAACCTCGAAGCTCGAGACTCGAGGCTCGAGCCTCGAACTTCGATGATGCCCTGGTCGCCGACCTGGCCACCGCCCTCCGGGTAGAAGGGCGTCTCGTGGAGGACAAGTTCCACCTCGTCGCCCTCCCGGGCCACCTCCACCGCCTCCGCGCCGCGGAAGATGGCGGCGACGGCGGTCTGACCGCTGACGGTGTCGTAGCCCACGAAGACGGTCCCCGGTCCGGTAACTGCAAAGGTCGCGGGCAGCGCGCGCGCCGCAGCACTGGCCGTCGACGCCTGCATGACCGCATCTCGGCGACCGGCCCTTGCCCGCTCCCGTTGCCTTTCCATCTCCCGTTGGAAGCCGGCCTCATCGATCTCGAAGTCATGTTTCCGGGCGATCTCCCGTGTCAGCTCTATCGGGAAGCCATACGTGTCGTGCAGTTCAAAGACCACGTCGCCTGGCACGACGCCCTGTCCTCTGCCATAAAGGAAGCTAAGCTGGGCGTCCAGGACGACCCCTCCGCGGTGGATAGTCTCGAAAGAGCGCTTCTCCTCATCCTCCAACACGCGGATGACCAATGATTCCTGCTCGCGCAGCGCTGGGTAGGTATCGGCCATGCACTCTATAACCGTCTTGGCCACCTCCGAAAGCTCCGACGACACTCCCCATCTTGAAAAGTACATCGCCCGCTTCATGATCCGCCGCAGCACGTACCCCTGCTTTACGTTGCCTGGCATCACGCCGTCGGCGATGAGGAAGGTGGCGGCCCGCGCGTGCTCCGCCACGATGCGCATCGCGCGGTACTTCTCCTCTTTTGACACTGTGGTCAGAGGGTGTTCATCTGACAAGTGCTTGCCGTGCTTGATTTCCGACAGCTCAGCCACCTTGTCCACGATGGGCCGGAGGAGGTCCGTCTCATAG
>Ga0315296_10001095_pt1 | contig 23847 bp, 21 predicted proteins | sample YL17G14_18_MG_FD_203921 | JGI IMG/M metagenome (GOLD analysis project Ga0315296, IMG submission 203921) | Sediment microbial communities from Yellowstone Lake, YNP, Wyoming, USA - YL17G14_18 | ecosystem: Environmental > Aquatic > Freshwater > Lake > Sediment | place: USA: Wyoming | collected... | reverse complement strand
ATTAGTTCAGAAGGTTCTGAAGGATACAAACATACCTGTTTACAATTTGCCCGAGAAAGCTGCCAAGGCGCTTAGAGCGCTTAGGTTGTATGGCAAAGGATAAATAGTAACTGCTTAAGAATCGGTTATAGGTGAAAGATCAAAATGGTTCAAAGACCAATAGGCATATCGATCATATCGGTGTTGGCAGCACTCGCAGGCGTAGTTTTTTTCATCGGAGCAGCACTCTTTGCAGCCTTATCAACAGCAGGCGGCTTCCTACAGAGTATGATAGAAACGTATGGCGCTACTGTCTTGCCTAACATTGGCTCATTGTTAACGGCTATTGCATTAGGAATTGCAGGCGTTCTGGCTATTCTTGGAATACTGTACCTAGTGACCGCCTATGGCTTATGGACAGGCAAGGGATGGGCACGGATGCTTGCTATAATACTCTTGATCCTTGACATCATAGGAGGCCTGTTGACTCTTCCTGCAGGAATAATCGGACTCATTATTGCAGGCGTGCTTCTCTGGTACTTCTTCACTCCAAGTGTAAAAGCATTCTTCGGAGCTGGCTCAGCGCCGCAAGCGCCCCCTCCACCGCCTCCACAGTAAGCCCGCAACTCTCTTTCTTTTCTTTTTTTTGCTTATGTATTCTAAAGCAGTGGTCGGTTCTGCTGTTTCTGCAGGTATTCGTAAAGCTCACGTAGGTATTTTGACACGCTGTCTAAGCGCTTGCCAAGCTCTTCGATCTTAGTTTCGAGGCGAACAACTCGCTCACGCAATTCAGCTAGTTCATCTGCTGCCATGAAATACACCTTGTTCTTTCATGTGCGAAAAACCCTATTTATCTTTGCTATGGTATCTATAGTACTAACGCTTCAAGAGAAAAAAGTCAAGTCAGGATGCTCCCAGCCACGATAAGGCAAACAAATGAATCTATTCTAGCTCTGTGCCGTAGCGTTGCAGGCAAACGCACAATAGTAGCTGCTTGCCTCTATGGACCCTTAGTCAGCGGGTACGGCGGCGATGAAAGCGACATAGACGTGTTGCTCATTCTCAAAGGCTTTGGATCTAGGATCAAAACCTATGGGAAGAAGGTTAGTCATAGAAACGCGCTTGTCTTAGCCGTAGATCAAGGTGCTTTCCAGAAGGATGTATCTGCTGGTTGGCTTGGCGAAATCGCAGCTGACAAGCTTCTCATTCCATACGAGCCTCTAATCAATAGCGATTACCTGTGGCGTCAAGAAGTGGCTTTGAAAAAACGTGTGGCGTGGGAGCTTTTGGAAGGCTTGATTCTGGAGTTCCCTGAACTCTCACATGAACTCACTATTCAACAGGAATATTTCATGTATGAAGACCAAATGAGACGAGCTAAGTTGTTTCCTCTTGTTGCTTACCGATTTCTGAACATGTTGCAGAACGACGTTAAGCAGGAAAATGTTGAGATTACGATGAAGGGCTACCGAAAAGCATTGGAAGAGTTGTCGGAGGAAAAATGGATAACCTTGTCAAACGACGCTGTCAAAGTTACGCCTAGGCTTGTGAATGCAATAAGGAGAAAGAAGATCCGCGTCCCAATCTTCCTGAGGGCCATTCAACGCGCCGCACTGTTACACGTTTTCAGTACCTTGCCACGAATGTTGGCTCCCCTGACCATTGAAGCTGCACTTTATGCCAAGGCTCACCCGGAGGAGGCGAAGGAGACAGAAGATGCTAGTGGGAGTCTTGAAGACCCGAGAAAGCATGTATTCATGTCCACCCCATTCGGTTTAGTTCCGCTCTCAGACGCCACAGACATCGAGGAGTTCGCCAAGAAGACTATTTCAGGCGCGACCACAGTTAGTGTTGAGACCAGAGAGATAGGTGGCGTTTTGAACTCGATCTACTTGTTGACTCTTCGCACAGACCATGAGCAACAGAAAATCGTTGTAAAGAAGTACAGAGACTGGGCAGGGTTCAAGTGGTTTCCCTTGGCGTTGTGGGCCTTGGGCACCAAATCGTTTGCTGTCTTGGGAAAGTCGAGGCTAGAACGGGAATATGCCCTGAATCAGTATTTGCAGACTAAAGGCCTAGCTGTTCCAAGGATACTCCACGTAAGTCCCAAACAACGCTTGGTCTTTCAGGAATTCGTAGAGGGAAAAACATTGGCGGAAACCATCAAAAGCGCTGTTTCAGAACAAGGGGGGACAGGCGAGGAGCTGGAACTCGTGAAGGAAGCAGGCAGGCAAATTGCCAAGGTTCATCAGCTAGGCGTAGGATTGGGCGATTGCAAACCGGAGAATATAATTGTTACAAAAGATGGCAGATTATGCTTCATCGATTTGGAGCAGTCATCCAGAGACGGAGACCAGCCATGGGACATTGCTGAATTCCTATACTATTCTGGACATTATGTACCGCCACTTGCAACCACGTACAAGATTGAACGCGTAACAAAGGCATTCATAGAAGGCTACCTAGAAGCCGGGGGCAACAAAGCAGCAGTCAGTAAGGCAGCCTCACCTCGTTGCACCAAAGTCTTTAGCGTTTTTACACAACCTCACGTAATGCTAGCCATATCGAGCCTTTGTCGAAAGGTGAAATCGAAATGAAAGCCACGAAGCTTACTCTTCACGGTGGTGTCAACGAAATCGGTGGAAACAAGATTCTGTTGGAAGATGGAGACACGAGGGTCTTCTTTGATTTTGGCATGTCCTTTGCTGACGAAGCTAGGTATTTCTGCGGCTACCTAGCCCCCCGCGGGATTAACGGGGCAGGTGACTATCTGGAGTTCGATCTTTTACCGAGACTAAGCGGGCTTTACGCCAAAGACATGGTAAAGACAACAGATATCAAATATGAGAAACCCAGATTCGACGCCATTTTCCTGTCGCATCCACATATAGACCACATTGGGCATCTGCCTTTCATCGACGAAAACATAGAGGTCTACTGCGGCGAGTGTACAAAGGCTATAATGAACGCCATGCAGGAGTCGGGCAGAACAAACCTTGGCGAACATCAGTTTTGTACGTTCAGAACTGGAAAGCGGCTCGAGATTGGTGGATTGATCATCGAGCCTATTCATGTTGACCATTCAGTTCCCGGTGCCTACGGCTTTGTAGTCCACACTTCCAATGGGTCAATCATTTACAGCGGCGACTACAGACTACATGGCCCAATGGGATACATGACTCGAGAGTTCGCTAAAAAAGCAGGTGAGAGCAATCCGGCTTTAATGATTTCAGAAGGCACACGCGTGTGTCCAAAAGAGGAACAAGTAATACATTCTGAAAGCCGAGTCAAGGATGAGAGTAGCAAGATCGTTGCCAACGCTTCCTCCAAACTAGTTATTGTAGCTTTTTATGGTAGAGACATCGACAGGTTCAAAACCTTTCATGAGATTGCACGGGAAAACGACAGAGAATTTGTGATCCCGCTTAAGTTGGCACACTTGCTGGACAAGCTGAAGAGCGATCCTGTGCTGAAGATTCCGGATGTTATGAAAGATGACACCATACTGTTTTACAAGAGGAGAAAGAAGACTGGCGAATTCGCAGAATCCGATTACTTCATTTGGGAGCGACCCTTCCTTGAAAAAGCCGTCAACTACGATTATGTTCATGAAAACGAGTCAAAGCTCATGCTTAACCTTGACCTTTCAGGCTTCACTGAACTGGTTGACGTGAAACCCGCTAAAGGCGGTCACTTCATTCACTCGATGAGCGAGCCGTTCAGTGAAGAAGACGTCAGCATCGATGTGATGGATAGATGGCTGCAGCACTTCGGTCTTAGGTTCCATCAAATCCACGCCTCAGGGCACTGCCCAACGAAAGATCTAGCTCAAATAATCAATGAGATTCAGCCCAAAAAACTCATACCTATTCACACAGAGCACCCCCAGCTCTTCAAAGAACTGTTCAAAAGCATAGATGTCAAAATCATTCCGAAAGGGAAATCATACAGTCTAAACTGATCAAGTCTTTAACAGCGCTTCTAAAGCTTGGACTTCATTGATGGATACCCATTCCTCATTTCTCAGGGCGCCCAACCCCTTCAATATTCTCTCCCGAGACTCTGCAGATTTCAATATGCTCGCTTGCATTCCAGCGTCGTAGAGGTCTTTCTCAAAAACAGGGTCGCGATCAGCCAAGGTGACTACATGATTCAAAACGTTGCTCAAGGCTTTTGACCGAGGCTGAAACAGTGAACCTAGTTTTGACATGCCAAACATGCCCTTCAGTTTGGTCGTTGCTTTCATGCTGCCAGCAACAGAGGGCGGATAGACGACGTATTTGCGTCTGGCTTCAGTTCGAAAACAGGCTAGGTAGAACGGGGCATGCGCCAACGCTATCTTCCTTCGCTGTTCCTTCATTCCTATTCTGTCCAGTTCTTCTAGCGTAGCCCTTTTCTTCTTGGTGAGTGTGTCGAGCTGACTGAGAATCGCGGATGTTGAATCCTCCATCGATTTGGCTTCCTGTTGACTCAGTTGTGTCTTTGATTCCCTCGTCGCCTCAAGTTCTCTAACATCCTTCATCGCGTCTTCTGACTGAGCATCGAACTCGGTTCTAATGTTAGCTATCTCGGTTTTCTTCTGAGATTCAGTCTGCTCAATTTGCTTGTCCAAGGCTTCGATGCTTTTCTTCAGAGTGGAGGCTTCTCGTTTCCAAGTCTCCTTCTCGTCTTTCCACCTTCTCTCGCCACCCGAGTCCTTCTGCGCCTTTGAAGCCTGAATCTCCGCATCACAGCGCTCGATTTTGCTGATTGCGCGCCCCTCAGCTTTCTCAAGCTTAGTTCGCTCTTGATGAAGATCTTGAATCTGCCTCTCGAATCTTTGAGAGGTCTTAAGAATTCTTGCATCATACTTTTCTTGAATCTGACGGATTCCTTCCATCGCTAAGGTCTTGGCTTCTGCTATCCTTTCATTCAAGTCCGCCTGCATCTTCTTCATTTCTACTCGAATCGTATCAACATGTTGCTTGGTCGCGGCATTTACAAGCCTCATGGCTGCGCGAAGGCTTTGGATTTCCTCGTCCAGCGTGGCTCGCAATTCCGAAAGCTCGCTCAGAGAGGAAGACAAGGTTGCTTCATCAATTACTGGTGTCAAACACACTTCAATTTCAGACTGCCCAGCTTCCTCAGCCTCAGTCAAGTATTGTTGGAAGCCCTGAAGAAAGTCTGCATTTGTGATCAAGCCGAGCACGGTTTTTTCCTCAACTCTCTTCACGGACTCGAAATAATGAAGATGGTCTTGAAGAGCTGCCGAATATGCTTGGCGAGTCGTTGCGCTTCCCTGAACGTCGTTGACAAAGGTATTAACTTCAGGCAGGACTTCATACAGTAGAGTGCGTGTTGACACGCCCAAGGCGTCAAACAACAGGGTTTTGTCGCTCCACGGAACAAGCCAAATTGGGTAGCATGACTTGGTGAGAAAAGCCAATTCCTCTGCTGGTTTCTTCAGGATCAAGCCTTCGCTTTTCTTGCGATCAGACTCAACCATGATGAACGCTGCTGCCATTTCCATTTCTTCCGTGAAAGGAAGTGTACGATCCTTGGCCGATGCCGAAAACGGAAGAATCAGAGTTGCCAGCTTTACCTTATCAGGTGCTTCCTCAAGCAAACTTAGCACCGCTTCTTCAATATGCACAGAGATTCTATAAAGGGATTGTTGTTTTGGAGAAGTGATATGTGCTCCAGACTTGAAAAAATGAGCAAGAATAATTAGGATGCTGGGGGGTTTAGTGTTTCTGATGCAGCTGGACTCGCGCGCCCAAAAAAGTAGAGATTGGACGCATGTTGCTTCTCAGATCGTAGCCTCTCGTATGCGCCCTTCCCATGCACGGAATCCCTTTTTTCACAGTGTTGAGGTTGATTGCCGAAGACTGTTAAGATTATGGCTGAGGCAGTGAGAGATTTCCGTGGTGTCCGCCATTCACGTGTTTCTTGCCGTTCGTCAGACCTTCTACTGATAGGTTGTTTCCTACGAGTGGAATCTTGTTTGTTCCTATGGATAGCTTTCTGCATATGTGAGTCAAGGAGTCTTCGGTGCAGCTTAGCAATTCGGTGCCCTGAGAGGTGATGTCGTAGACCTTGCGCGGCCTATCGTTCTCCAGGTCCCAGTGGCTCTTGATATAGCCATTTTCCTCTAACACAGACAACATTGGATATATCGTGCTAGGACCAAAGTACACACCGAATTGTTTGCGCAGGGTCGTTATTACCTGGTATCCGTGCATGGGTTGGGCCCTCACGAACTGAAGGACCACTAGGTCAAGGAGGCCCCTCATTAACTTCATCTGAACCTCCCGCGCTTTTGGTCCGCCCAACTTTTTTTCGCCCCTTTTATTGTAGTTTTGATCTACAGTTGTTTTGTTTTACACAGATACAATATGTCTATTTTCAGACATATTCAAGATTGAATAGTGTCCAAACGCCCATATAAACATTCTCGCATAGCGTAAGCATATCCGCGCATAACACCATTGGAAAAGGCACGATAGTCAAATAAGCCAAATCGTCAACAATATGTACAGAACCAGACCGACCAGGTAAACTGAAGTGAAAAACGAAAAGTCGGTTAACGTTTTGGTGGATGAAATCTGGCGTCGATTCGCCAAGAGCTTCCTTGACATCCTTATACTCAGGCTTGTCGATACAGAAGCCACATGGGGCTACGACATCATCAAGAAAACCGAAACACAATACAGAATCAAACTCAGACACGGCGCACTTTACCCAATGCTAAACGAGTTGGAAGCCAAAGGACTTGTAAAGAGCAAACGTGAACTACACAAAGGACGAACCCGAAAAATCTATGAAATCACCAAAGATGGGACCCAACTCTTAGGTGCATACTATGATTTCATAAAAGAGCACTTACCTAACAAAACCAGCAGGTAACTGGCACGGAGATCATGCCATGAAAAGAGCTGAACCAACACCGGAAACTGCAATGAACCAAATGCTGCGAATCTTCAAAAAGCGAGGAACCAAAGCTCTCGAAATGGCAAGTAAAGAAATGCTTCAAGAAGCCGTTGAATCCAAGGAAGCAAGAGAAGCCCTAACCTATTTTATGACTCAATTCTGGCACGATCTGGCGAGACCAGCTTTGTTGTCAATGGTGTGCGAAGCGGTGGGTGGAAAACCAGAAGTCACAACGCCAATAGGCGTACCAATGATACTCATTAGCGGTGCTCTCAGTATTCATGACGACATCATTGACAAGACAAAAGCCAAAAGCGGATACCCCACTGTCTATGGAAAATCCGGCGAAGATGTGGCTCTACTTGTTGGAGATGCCCTGCTGTTTAAAGGATTCTTTCTGCTGAATACCGTGACAGAAGAAAACGTCCCAGCGAAAGACATGTCTCTCATCATGAGAATCATAAAAGACATGTTCTTTGAACTCGGAGACGCCGAGGCAATGGAATTGCTCCATCGAGGCCGAATAGACGTTCTGCCCGAAAAGTATCTAGAAATAGTAAGAAAAAAGGCAGCTGATGTAGAAGCTCACACACGAATAGGCGCAATTCTAGGCGGGGGCACAAAGGAACAAATCGAGTCAATGGGTTACTACGGCAGAATGCTGGGCATGATGATAATACTCAGAGACGACTGGATTGACCTAATGGATCTGGAAGAAAGTCGCAATCGATTGAAGAGGGAAAGCTTGCCCTTACCAATCCTCTATGCTCTGCAAGACCCCAACATCAGTTCTAAACTGAGAGCAATTCTTTTACATGATACTCTCAGAAAAAGAGATGCTCAAGAAATCCTAGAAACAATCCACAACTCCGAAGCCACGAAACTGTACTTCAATCAAATGCAAGAACTGGCTACTCGCGCAGTTTCAGGACTGAACTCTGCTAAATCTGCTAGCATTAAGCATTTGGAACTGCTCGTTAGAGCTACGCTTCCACCTTCGACAGAAACTAAGGAGTCTGCGAAGAAGAATTGCCTATAGGGGCTTATTCCACCATATTCTAACGGGTAGCTTGGCTTTCTTCGTCATATGTTATTCCTGTATATCTGTTGAACATATGTATCCATATAACACTTGTTGTACACATCTACAATTTCCTGAACACAATCACAATGCCAATTATAACTTATAGCTTAATTCTCGATGATGAATATTGATCTCCTCTACATAATTTTCAATTAGTGCATTCCATCAAATGAGTACGAGTGCGAAGAATGCCGAATCGGCGTTGGTTAGCTGGTCTTGGCAGCTCTCGAAAAGAGCTATTTCTAGTGTTCTTTCTGGTCTTCAATGCATTCACATGGTATTACATGGTTCTCAGGATAATTGAAAGCGTCCCAGGGCATTCCCTTTTTTCTTCTGCTTTTCAGACGGTATTTTACCTAGCAGCCATCGGATCTAGCTTTGCAGGTGCAGTGCTGTCCATTAGGGTCAGAAGATTACACCTTATTTACTTCTGGATGAGTATGGGGGCAGTTACTTCGTTGATGCTTACTTGGGTTCATTCGCTTACCATTGGATATCTTTCAATCATTTTCATTCTTCTAGGTGTTTCATTTGGCGTAGGCATGCCATCTTGCTTAGCTTATCTGGCAGACCACACTTCTTTCGATAATAGGGGCAGAATAAGCGCTCTAGTGTTCCTGTTGATCAATCTCAGTGCTCCTCCCCTGATGATTCTCTTCACTACTTATGGCTTGAACGTCAACTCTCTAATTCTAGCGGCGTGGGGAGGACTTGGACTTGCCGTTTTGGTGCTTCTCAAGCCCAAGGAACGAATATCTCTAGAAGGCGACAAGCGTGTGTCATTCTTATCGGTACTTCGCGACAGATCATTCACTCTTTACTTAATTCCTTGGTTCATGTTTTGCATCATCGATGCGTTGGAAACAGCTCTGCTCACAGGTTTCTTGACTTCAGATTTCTATCAACTGACCCTTATGATCAGTCCAGTCATAGCCAGTTTCTCAATTCTCTTGGCTGGTTTATTGTCTGACAGGATCGGGCGAAAACGAGTGGTGATATACGGCTTTGTTTCGTTAGGTGTCGCTTACGCCATAATTGGAATTGCGCCTATGCTGCCGTTTGCATGGTACTTTTATCTAGTAGTCGACGCGGTTGCAGCTGGAATTCTTTGGATAACTTTTCTTATGATACTTTGGGGAGATCTTGCCCCGAAAGGACGAGCAGAAAAATACTACGTGTTGGGGAGCTTACCCTTCTTCGTCAATTCGTTGATGTCTTTGCCTGCGATCGCAATCTCCGATCTGCTTCCTGCAAGCGCCGCATTCTCTCTTGCAAGCTTCTTCCTTTTCTTAGCTATCTTGCCTCTGATGTATGCGCCTGAGACGTTGCCTCAGAAGAAATTAGAGCTCCATCGATTGAGAGGCTACGTTGAACAAGCGAAGAAGTTAGCTGGTAGGCCAGTGGAAAAGAACTAGACTCACAGCTTCTCTATTGTCGTAGCCATTCTGTCCAGAGTCTTGACAAATGGGTGCTCAGGACTCTCGTTGACGAAAATGCTCACGCCGCCAGCTCTGAGTATGTCGCAGAAGCATGGGATCATTTCAATCATAGGCAGATTGCTGCTATTAAGCAGCTTGTTAGCTAGATCTGCTCTTTGATTCTTTGATTCAAGCAAATCTGCGAACACCTTGTTCATCACGAGCCCGGTCTTCTTCTCGAAGAGCTCGTAGAGTTCCTCGATCATGCGCTGCGTCCCTTTCATATCAGATATGTCCATACCTGACACTACTAGGACAACATCAGCGCTTACGACGGCGTTAATTGAAGAATACTGTAAGCCTGGACTAGTGTCGAAGATGACATAATCCATGCCCATATCGCCAAGGAGAGACGTCTTCAACGAAAGTAGTCTACCCAAGGCTTTCATTTCCCACTTCCTATCCTTAGCCGTCATTTCCCGGATGGCTTCTGTGCTTGGGTTGGCTAAGCCTACTAGAAAGCGACCTCTTTTTGCGTAGGTTTGTGATAGGTCGACTACGGCTTTTCTTATGTCGCAGACGCCGTTGAGATAATCGTTGATCCAGTATTCGCTGTTCTGCACTTTTAATATGGCGTGAAGGCTGGGTGCTCTGAAGTCCAGGTCTAGTAAGGCCACGCCTTTGCCTCGGTTAGCATACAAAGTTGCCAAGTTAACAGATATTAGGGTCTTCCCGGTTCCGCCTTTGTATGAGTGTATGGCAACTATTTTTCCCATGATTCCTTCATCTCGTCGGTTTGGCCTTCCTCTCTTTCGACGTAGAAGTATGCCTTGCGTCCGCGGCGTTCTTTTTTCACGTAGCCCATTAGGACAAGCTGGTTGAGGTAGCCGCTTTCAACTGCTCGTGCTCGTTTGGTTTGCCCTGCGACTTCGTCTGCTGTTGCGTGGTCGAGTTTGCACAGGGTTACAGCTGTTTTGCGCAGGTGGTCGGGAAGTGAGAGAAGAGTCATGACGTCTAAAACGTCGGGTATGCCATCTGGGATTGTATGTTGCTCGTGCTTTTGTATCTCGATCATGACTTCGAATTTTTCGTTGAGTCTGTCGAGTGATTCCTTTATTTTTTGCAGAAGCGTCGTGGACATTGGGTCTACCTTTCTTGGCAGGCTCATGATGCTCGGTTATCCTTAGTTGTGTAATACGCGTCTACAGAAATGATGGGCTTTCTTGTCTATTAAGTCTTACTATACTTGCTTATGGATTGTCAATTAGACGGCGTAACATAGAAGAAGCATACAGCCAGCTTTAGGGAAATGACTCTAACGGTCTACTAGTCTCCTATCTTGGTCTGCGTTCTGGAGTAAACTAAACCGTATAAGAATATTAGCGCCAGAATTATCCAAAACATGGCGACCAGTGTTTGCCCACCACTTGCTGAGAATTCTTCGAACATTGTTCGGGTCGGTCTCCTTTCTCTCCCTCGTCAAGTATATCTTAAGACGCTTGACATCTAATAAGCGATGTTTCACAGTCAACGATGTTACGGAAAACGGAATATGAAGTGGCTGATCTCTGTGGCTTTGTTATGTTGCTATTTTCAGTGTGGGTTCTGGTTGGCGTTGGGCTGCGTATACTGCTAGGCTCAGTGCCCACAGTTGATCGTCATGTGTGCCTGTGGGATGACTGAAAGTTAGGTGTCCGGTTTTGGTGTACTCGTATTGTTGCTGGTTGATCTGTTGGATTAGGTGTCGGTTGTAGGGTAATTTCAGCCTTTCCTGTTCCATGGTGAGTTTGAGGTTGGTTAGGAGTGTTTCTTTTGTTTGGACGGTGAAGGTTATGCCTTCGGTGTTGGGTATGTCTTGGTTTCGTAGTTCTTCTTGTATGGGTTCGCCTACGCCTGTCTGGTCTGTGCATAGTTTTTCGAATTGCATTCTTTTGTTGGCGTTTGCGGTGAAGCCTATGACGTGGCTGTATTGCGTGCCTAGTGGGAATTCGTGGATGTATACTAGTTTCAGCGTGGCTTGCTCGTGTTTGATTATGGCTATGGCTGTGTGGTCGTTGAGTTTGCCGAAGTCGATGCCCGCGTAGTATGTGCCGTCTGGTGCTGCTTGTGGGTCGGCTATTTGTTCTATGGTTGGGTCTATGCAGGTTCGTATCAAGTCTTGTGGGAAGAAGCAATGCGCTGCTTCGGTGAATTCGGCTAGGTATTCGCTGCGGTAGATTTCGTCTGGTAGGATGCGTTTTTGTTCTTGTAGGAATTCGGGTTTTATTAGTGGGCATTCGGTTGACTTGGCATGATGAATGCTGTAGTCGGGGTTGGTGTATGCTTTGTGGAAGAAGTGGTTTTTGCCCCATGGTGTGCTGAGGAAGATGGCTCCGCCGTTTGTGGCGCTCAGCATTGGAAACATTACTTGTGTGATGGTTTCTTCTGGCATGAAGGCGGCTTCGTCGCAGATGATTAGGTCAGCGGTGTATCCTCGTAGTAAGTCTTCGCTGCACGGCAACGCCACAATTATGGAATTGTTGTGTAGTTGAATTGAGGTGCGGGTTTTTTTGGCTACGCCTTGGCTTAGGATGAAGTTGTTTTCGATTAGTTCTTGGATTCGGTCTAGCATGATTATGCTTTGTCTTAGGCTGGGTGATGCAACTAGAACGGTTACGCTTGGGTTGGTGTATGCGTAGTGGATGGCTTTGACTGCTACTGTTGTGGTTTTGCCGCATTGTCTGCCCCAGCAGCTTACTATACGTTTAGACGGGTCGCTTAGCAGTTTTTCTTGATACGGGAAGGGATGCCAATTTACCAGTAGTCTGGCGAAGAGTGAAGGGTCTGTTTGGATTCCTAGGAGTGGGTCTTCTGGATTTTTGTCCAGTTTTCGGTTGAGTGTCCATAGGGTCCAGAGGAATCCGATTGGTGTGAAGCCGTTTTGGTGGTTGATGTTCTTCTTTATGCAGAGCAGATGTGTTGAATCAAGGGCGTCGTTTTGTTCTTGATTGCTAATGAAGTCTATGTCTGTGGTGGAGAAGTCTGTGGCTTGGTTGTAGTGGTATTTTCGTGGCCATGGTTGGTTGAAGAAATAGTCTGAATAGGTGTTCATGGCTTGTATGATGTCTTTGAGTATTGTGATTGGTTCTTTGTTCTGTGTGAGTTGGCTTAGGAGGTGGCTTAGTTCTGTGAGTGGTATTAGGGCGTTTTGTGGTATGGTTTTCATTTGTGTTTTTTCGCCAGCAGTGCGCGGAGTGTGTGCGTTTCTTTTCTCCATTCGCTGAGTATGGTCTGGTATTCGATGACGTTGGGCGGGAGTGTCTGCATTATTATGGTAGGCATGTCACTGTACATGGTTCCGTGCGCGGTTCGTCTTTCCTTCTGCACTAGTATGGGTCTGGTTGCTAGGCGTTCGAGTATGTCTTCGATGTTGACCATGAGTTGCTCTGTTTTCTCCAAGCTTTTGCGTTTGAGTCTGGAAACGGCTAGGTCGTTGAGGAATCCGCGTAGAGTGTTGTCTAAACGGGTGACGTAGCCGCCTAGGAACAGTGATTTTTGGGTCACGCCGCTGACGGCTTCGTAGGTTTCAACGCGGGATATCTTGATCAAGTACATCGCTGCTCTTTCAGCCAGAATCCTGTCTGCAACCGCGTCTAGCTTGTAATGTCTGGTTAATTCCTTGACTAGTTGTTCGAACGCGTCTTTTTCCACGGTGCAGACAGAGTTTGGGTTGAATTGTTCGCAGTTTGCGTTTATGGTGCAGCGGTCGCAGAGCATGAAGCCGATGCGCCAAAGTCCATGCCGTAAGGCGCTCATCTTTGTGTTGACCTCAAGTGTATCGACCAGTTGCGGAAGAATATCAAGGTTGTCGGATAATGTGAGACACTCTAGCAGGTGTGGTAAAACATATAGATTGTAGAAGATACGTTATGAATGGTTGACTATGGATGGGTGTGCCTAAATCAACTGAAATGACGATTCGGGATGTGCTACAGCAGGAGTTACGGAAACGCGGTGTTACTGTTGTGCCTGAGTTCTCTGTTTCGACGCCGGCTGGTGTGTTGAAACCTGATATCTTGCTCCGTAATGGTGCGCCTTATGTGGTTGAAACAAAGTTAGGCGTCGAGACAAAGCTGTTGGAGGCTATGGTGAAGCTGTATGATTATCAAAAGTACGTTACAGAGGCTAAGGGCGCATTTGCGGTTTTGTTTCCTGAGGAATTACGGCAACCTTGGTCTCATGATGTGATCCTGAACATCGCCATGAATCCGAAGACGAAGTATGTGGTTGCAGCCATTTTCAAAGATTTAAGACCGAGTCAACGATTTGCAGGTAATCTCTCTGAGATTGCTGATTGGATGACCAGTCATGTTTTGAGAGCCCCTGTGGTTGAGGCTGATACGGGTTTTGCGATTCGCGTTTTGCGTGATGCTGTGAGTTATATCGCGGCTAATGTTCGTCAATTGCGGGGTAAGGAGTTGGAGGATATCTTTGGTGGCAAGACGGTTTTTGAGAATATCTTGCAGTACGAGGAAGGTAAGTATCCGTTTGAGGAGATGCGCCAGGCTGCGACTTTTCTATTGGTTAATCAGTTGTTGTTTTATCATGTTTTGTCTCGGGTTGATGCAAGTTTTCCTGCTGTTGATGAGGAGAAGATTGGGAAGCCTGCTGATTTGGCTATGTATTTTGAGCCTGTTTTGAAGAGGGATTACAGCAGTATTTTTGGCTTTGATGTGGCTTCTCGTTTGCCCGATTCTGCGACTGAAGTTGTGAAGAAGGTTGTTATCGTCGTTAAGGCTTTGGCGCCTGAGAAGATTAGGCACGATTTGTTGGGTAAAGTGTTTCATGAGCTGATTCCCTTTGAGATTAGGAAGGCTGTGGCAGCGTTTTATACGAATAACGAAGCTGCCGAGATTCTGGCGGAGTTAGCCATCGACAAGCCCGACGCTAAGGTTATGGATTTGGCGGTTGGCAGCGGCACACTTCTGGTTGCTGCTTACCGTAGAAAGAGGGAATTATTAAAGAAGGTTAAGGGAACAATAGAGCTTGAAGACCACAAAAGGTTCTTGGAACAGGACTTGACTGGCATAGACATTATGCCGTTCGCTGCACACCTTGCGGTGGTGCATCTTTCGCTTCAAGCCTTGCTTTATGAGACAGAAAAAGTGCGAGTGGCTGTCTGGGACTCGACCGAATTAAAGCCTGGACAGACCATACCCGCAATTTCGAGTGAGTTGAAGTCTGCGTATCGACGACCAACATTAGACATGTTTGCAAAAGGTGGCTTCACGGAAGAAGCCTATGTAACCAAAGGCGCTGTGACATTGGAAGGAGTGGGTGGCGAAAAAATACCTTTGGAACAAGTCGATCTCATCATAATGAACCCACCCTTCACTAGGCAAGAACGTCTTCCTTCTCTATACAAGGAGGCATTGAACCAAAGATTAAAAGAGTATGCGGGAAAACTTCATGGTCAACTCGGTCTTCATGGGTACTTCATCTTTCTAGCAGACAAGTTTCTAAAACCCGATGGAAGATTGGCTTTGGTTTTACCTGCCACTATTTTAAGGCTTGAATCTACTCAAGGAATTCGAGATTTGCTTGCCGAAAATTACATTGTGGAGTATATCATTACCACATCTGAAAGGTCTGCTTTTTCAGAAGGTGCTCGATTTAGAGAAATCCTACTAGTAGCAAGAAAAAGAACAGACATGACTACTGATGAAAGGACCATTAGCTGCACAGTCGTTTCATTGAAAAGATTGCCTAAAGATCTTGCAGAAGCAAGAGAATTCGCAGATTACTTCAAGAAATTAAGGCTTCAGCGCCTTGAAAAAGTGGTGAAAGATGATTTTTCCGCGATTTTGTTAACACAAGGCGAGCTAAAAGAGAACGCTGATAATTTGTTCAGATTGATAGCCACAAACGAGCCTGACCTAGTTGAAATTTGGTCTAGAATCAAAGACAACAAACAGATGACCAGACTCTCAACCTTCTTAGAAAAGGACGATATACTCGTAAGAGGGTTTGAAATGACACTAAGGGGAATATCTCCCGTATCTGCTTATACGACGTTTCTGATGAGGGATGTTGCACGAGCCTTGAAGAAACATGATCAATGGATTGTCGCGAGCATAACTGGTAAAGAAGTTGTTGCTGAAAACAGATTCACCCATGAAACTATCAGAATACCACGAGCAGCGTTAACATACGGACTTCGAAGACTCTCTGGAATAAAGACGCTAGACATCTCAGAGACTCTGGATTTGGTGGTGATTGAGCCCTTCAAAGAATACGATAGACTATTTGGGGGCAAGACAAATCTCGATAATTCTCTACGTGCATGGAGTCAGTACGTAAAGAGTCGTGAAACAAATTTTGTCTTTATCCGAAGGTTCAATTTATCAGCACCGAGAACTATTCTCTTTGCTCACTATTCGCCTCATTCTTTCGCCGCATCAAAAATGATGTACTGCTTCAAGAATATGGAAGAGAGTAACGCAAAGATATTGGCACTGTGGTTCAACTCTACACTTAATGTTTTGCAAGTTTTTCTAGACAGAATTGAAACGGAAGGAGCCTTTATCAGCTTATCAAAATACTCTCTTCTAGACAGCTACGTTCTCAGCCCATCAAAACTCAGCAAGGAACAAAGTGCCGCAATGCTTCGTCTTTACGACAAAATCGAAGCAATCGAGTTTCCTAGCCTTCTAGAACAACTTAAAGACAAGTTTCCAGCAAGAGTTGAAATAGACAGATTAATGCTTAGGGTACTTGGTTTTCCTGATGATGAGATAAACCGCATTCTTGACTATCTCTATCCCGCTTTAGCGAACGAAATCGAACAGCTCAAAACTTTAATGCAAGGATAAGAAGAAATGAGAAAAACAACGAAATAGGAAGTTGGAACACGATAGGCGAGAAAACACAAATCGGCTTGTTGCAACGGTTCTCAGTCTGGTTAAACGAGAATTGGAAGCAACTATTGAAGGACATTCTCTATCTGTCTATTCCCCCAACCGTCTTCATGGTCATCTCAGTCTTTTTTGGCGTGGCAACTGTTCTTGCGAAGAGCGATGTCATAAAATCATTAATTGAGGCTGAAGCCACAATTCTAGGCTTCTTTGGATTAATCACTATCTATGTTCTAAAATCACTTGATGACAAGGAGGATAGGTATGTGCAAATGCTGTTTGATTTACAGATGAAGGGAAAGCAGGATGAAGTGATTTTGCTTAGTGGAGAGGAATTGAGGCTTGTTGCTACTGAAAACGACAAAGGCATAAAGATAAGAAGAGAATCAAGAGGTGGATTTTTACAAAGCCTCATAGACCGAACAAACAAGCAAAAGAAGGCAATAGTTCGTTTTACAAGAACAATAGGTGCATATCTGGTTTCTTCCATTTTGCTTTCAATTTGGATTTTAGGAATGCCAGATGTTGTTGTTGCTGGTTTACTGGGCATCTTTGCAGTTTACCTTTTCCTTGTTAGTTTGGTGTCTATCTTTCAGATGTTTGGCGACATTGGGAAGATGCGATTTCACATCCCCCCTACACGATAAATCATCTTAGACAGAATCAAGAGTCATAACATCCCTAACAAGCCATAACCATACAAGAGGGATGAGGCTCACGAATACGTCACTAAACGATTTCATGAAACGAAAAAAAGCCGTGCAGGATGAATAAATGTTATAGCCCAATTTGGATAATAAGCTAGATGAAGTGAAAACTATGCTTATACTGTTGAGTCTAGGTGTTGGCTTCCTTACTGATGAAGAACGAGAAACCCTAAGAAAAGTGAGTGAATATTTAGAGGAACATAAATTTCCTTACATGGTTCAAGCTAATCGAGAATATGAGTCAACAATTTCCTTATCTGATGTAGTTGCCGAAATGGATGCGGATGATTTTAAGGAATTCTGTTCGTTCGCAACTGAAAAACTAGGGATAAAACCATCAAGTATGCATATTGCCTATCAAGTTTCATGTATAAGGCTTGATGGAGAACGAACATGGAAAGAATTTCCGATTTTTCCTTTGAGTCTGGAAGAGCTTGAGAGGCGTCTGAAAGGGTTATAGAGAATCTTTCCATTGCTGTTTTTGAGCATGTTTAAACCCGTCTTAATTGAAGAATGGAGCATTGAACAACTGAAAACACTCATGCAAGAATAACAATAGTAATTGGCTTATCACACATGGGATGATCGACTGAAATCTTCACGCTCCTTGAAAAGAAGTTAAGTACAAGACAAAGAGAATAAAACCTGCAAGAACAAAATCGCCCGCGATGTGGTTCACAGAAATGATAAGAACCCTCCAAATCGAGAACTTCAAATCAATAAAACACCTCAAACTAAACTGTAAGAAAGTAAACATCTTCATAGGCGAACCAAACACAGGAAAATCAAACATACTTGAAGCCCTAGGCTTTATGTCAAGTTTTTATCATGGCCCAACGCCACGGCGCTTCGTCAGATTCGAAAACATGAGAGACCTCTATTATGACCATGTTCTGGAGAACAAAGTCGCCATAGGCTTCAACGAAAAAGCTCTAGAAATAACGTTCAAAGATGGACATTTCACAGTAAGCTATTCTGATGGAAAAGCTAGCCCAACTGATATTTTCGTCTACGATTATGATGGCAATCCCAGACTTGCATCACGTTACACTGATTTTTCTCTGCTCAAATTCTACAGATTTGCCGTACGAGAAGACTATCCCGACCAGCGTTCAGAATTTCTCCATCCGCCAGACGGAGACAACCTTCTAGCAGTCATTCTGGCTCGCAAAGAACTGAGAACCCTCCTCAAGCAGCTCTTTGAGCACTTCGGGCTGTCACTAGTTCTTGAGCCACGGGAAGGTAAAATAAAAGTTCAAAAACAACTTGAAGACGTTATAATCGCCTTTCCATACCGACTAGCATCTGAGACCCTGCAAAGACTAGTCTTCTACCTAACCGCCATCCACTCAAACAAAAATTCAGTACTCGCGTTCGAAGAACCAGAAGCCCACGCCTTCCCATACTACACAAAATACCTAGCAGAAATAATAGCCCTAAACAAAAACGACAACCAGTATTTTATGTCGACGCATAACCCCTACTTCCTGCTTTCAATCTTGGAGAAAACTCCGAAAAAAGAAGTAGCGGTTTTTCTCACACACCTAGAGAACTACCAAACAAAAGTGAAGATTCTAACTGAAAGCGACATAAAAGAAGTCCTAGAGAAAGGCACGGATGTCTTTTTCGACATCGAAAGATTTCTGCCTTAATGGAGCAGCCACGGCAAATGTATCTAGTGGAATGCAAACCCGACGAAGTCTTAGTAAAATCACTAACGTCTACCTCAAGAAAAAACATCAAGCATGCAGGAAACAAGTCGGAACTGCTCAAGACACTCTCCGAACACTACGGCAACTCCAAAGCAATCATAGACGAAGACCCAGGAAGCATTCAACCTCCACACCTCCAAAAATTCAAAGAAAAACAAGACCTAACAAGCTACAAACTTAAGATACTGCACCAAAAAAGCAAGAACAACACGGTAATCGTATTACGCCCAAGACTGGAAGACTGGATACTCGACGCCTCAAGAGAAGCTAACATAGACCCCGAAAAATACAGCCTCCCAAACGACCCCACAAAACTGCACCAACAAATAAACATCCAAATCGACAAATTTCAAAAACTAGTCAAAGACTTAGCCAAAAGCAAACGGCTCAGAGAGCTAAAAACTCACTTAACAAAAGACATTTAGAGCATTGTGGATTATCTCTATCTTGCCTTAGCCAACGAAATCGAACAGCTTAAAGCCTTAATGCAAGGATGAAGTAATCGTGAAAACAAGTTGCTTCTCAAAGATGGCGTCAAATACCTTCCATATGAATACATTTCTGAAGAAGAACTCACACAGACAGTCATCAAATACTACAAAGAGATCTTCGGCACAAGCACCCTTTACTTCGACCCACAGACTATGAAGACACACGTAGGCATAAACGTAAGAAACGACGGCATAATTCTGGCTCCAGACAAAAAGCAATGGTACATACTCGAAGTAGAACTAGCTGAGCACTCACTTCACAGACACGTAATTCCCCAAGTAACAAAATTCAACATAGCATACCAACAACCAGAAACAAAAAGAAAACTCACCGACGCCTTGTACAACCTAATCAAACAAGACCCCTACAAAACAGCCGCACTGCAAACACAAAAAATCGAAGACATCCACAAACACCTGACCGAGATAATCGACACTCCACCAACAATCGCCATAATAATAGACCAAAAAACACCAGAAGTAGACGCAGTCTGCAAAAACCTACCATTCAAAACCCAAACAACAGAATTCAAAACATACACCAGAGAAAACGCAAGCAACGTTCTCATTCACGCCTTTGAACAACTATACGAAGAGCCAACACCACCAAAAGGCTTGCTGAACGTTCTAACGGTCTTGGAACAAATCTACAAGAAAGGAAAAACATACGAAGAAGCAGCAACTGTAGCAGCCAAAAAACTCAAAATCACTGAAAAAGCCATCAGACACGACTGCACCACAGACATGGGACTAAAATCAACACAATTCAGAAAACTCATCCAAAACAAACAACGCCTAAGAACACTCATAGCCCAGAAATACGCAGAATACGAAACCACAATCAACGAAACAATATCATAGAAACAGAATCACACAAACAACGTGGAGAGATATGATTCTCCTAGAAATAGCAGAATGACAAAGAAACACGAGCGGCACGACGTACCCCAACGTCAACATCCGCATAAACTACCATTGATGGAAACGCCCTATCATCTGCTTTATAAGTTACCTGCTAATGCACTGACAAACCATTTATAAATAAGCTGTCAATACGATTCCAGCATATGTCCATACCTGTTGAACTAATGGATCAGAATCCTTGGTGGAGAGATCCTAAAGCGATTTTGAAAGACAAGTACATCATAGCATTAGACAAATCCAAAGTCCGGTGGGACCCACGGCTAAAATACAAGTTCAGCTTAAACACAGACGCGATCTACACCCTCAGAGGACCCCGCCAGGTCGGCAAGACAACACTCCTCAAAGACCTAATACTACAGCTCATCAAATCCAGAGTGCTACCCAGAAACATATTCTACTACACCTGCGACCTCATAGACAATCCAAAAGCACTTGCAGAAACAATATCCTCTTATCTAAATTCCATAAGACCCTCCACCAAGCAAAGAGCCTACTTGCTACTAGACGAAGTTTCCTCAGTCAAAGACTGGCAAAAAGCCATAAAATACTTGGTCGACAAGGGCAAGTTAACCCTGACAACTCTCATTTTGAGCGGATCTCACACGCTTGACATCAAGAAAGCATCAGAAAAACTGCCAGGACGACGGGGACTGACCAAAGACACACCGGACAAAATAATGCTGCCAATGAAATTCGCGGAATACGCAGAGACCTTAAACAAAGACGTAGAAGAGTCCATCCTAGAGCAAAGAATCCTCTCATGGCCAAGAAGAAAACAGCTTCTCTTCTCCCTTCTAAAAGGCGACATCCCAGAAGAAATCAGGGAACTATCTTTTCTATCAAAGGACTTGGAACAGTTATTCCAGCAGTACCTCATTACGGGAGGAACCGCAAGAGTAGCCCACGAATATCTCAAACACAACGAAATACGCGAAAACATCTACAAAACCTACGTAGACGTAGTCCTAGGAGACCTTGCAAAATGGGGAAAGAGAGAAACCTATCTACGGCAAGTCATAGGTCGAATAATCGAAACTCTTGGAAGCCAAGTCGGCTGGAACACACTAAGACAAGATACAGACATAGCAAGCCACAACACGGTTGCCGAATACGTTGACACCTTAACCGACAGCTTCGTTCTGTTGTACCTACATCGGTATGACACAAGCCATCAGCGACCAGCGTACCAAAAGGAAAAGAAAATACACTTTTGCGATCCCTTCTTCCTACACGCAATGAGAGCGTGGACTACAGGAAAAGAACCATTTGAATCCACCTTGGAATTCCTCAAGAACCCAGAGAACGTGGGCATTCTCGCAGAAGGCATTACAGCCGATCACCTAATCAGATTGGCATTTCTCTTGTCCGAACAAAAACAACTCTTCGCATACGAAAACGTGGTCCTATACTGGAGAGGAAAGAAAGATCGAGAAGTGGACTTTGTGATAAGAGACAACCCGCCTGAATGCGCTGCCGTAGAAGTCAAATATCAACCTACAATCAACAGGAAAGACACCTTCGGCGTAATCGACTTCATGAAAGCCTCTAGAACAACAAACGCAATCATCCTGAGCAAACAAACCCTAGAAGTCAGACGAAACATAACCATCCTACCGATCTGGCTCTTTCTACTTATCATATAGACAAAAAAACCTAAAAGCTGCTCCAGAAGCAAACACATCAAGAAGCTAAGTAAACATAACTCCTATCCAGCAGAAACCAAAACAAAACAGAGGAAACACACCCATATTCGCAACCGCAGACAGAAAACTCTACGAATGCAAAGACATCATCTACAAACACACAAAAATCATAATCGAAGACCCACTATACGCAACAGGAACCTACCAATCAATCCTCGCCAAACCATGGCCAGTAAAGAAAACAACCAAAGAATAACAAACAGAAACGCTCTGGCCCAGACGACCTCTGCTCAGCCCTACTTCACGCTTATGTCACGCGTCTCTGCCCGCTTCTTTCCGCCTTTCTTCCCCTTACGCTCCTATATTGTTTGTGATTTTTGTTATAATTGTTATAAAGCACTTTCGATCATCACGCTGATCAAGAACTTAGACAAGGCGAAATCCGAGTCCGCGGAACCAAAAAAACAGAAAAAGAGGGGAGGTCTGCGGGTGACATCCCCGACCAAAGTGATATACCTCACCCCGGCCACAATTCAGCATTCTTTTACCGACTCCGTTCATTTTAGTCGGGTGATGTTATTCTCATTTGCGGAGGAATTTGCCGCCATCAGTCTGTTCTCCTGTAGCGCGCGCTATTCAATTAGTCCGAAACCATCTTGCACCAGTTCAGCTAATCGTGCGTGAACCGAGCTGCAGGCGCACCATCAATAACATCATGATCAAACATCACAGTCACACTGCGATACACGAATCTCAACCTTACCACCAACCTCACAAAACCCAACATAGAAGAAATTTCTCGCTATCGGTCAGAATCCTTCAGATGAAATCTGCGCACAACGCTCCACGAAACAAGGAATCCCAAAACTCCACATACAACGTTAATCACAGTCAGCCACGTGAAAAATTCTTGATACACCATGGCGCGCCAGCCCATATAACCAAGACCTGAAGAAGAACCAAGACTCCAAAACCTCTCGATCACAGGATAATCCAGAAAATACAGGATTTTGACATCCATCCCACGTATTATGGAACCACCGCCCACCCAAAACGGCCACGAAGGATTCAACGAACGAAACTCCCACAAAACATTCGTCGTATAAGGCCACACCGACGGCCTTTCAGGATAAACAGAACACCAAGCCAAAACCACAGCCAAAAAAACAACCACAACCAAAGCAGCTAAGAGGACAAATCTCCGCCGAATCCACCAAGACACGCCACACAGCAAACCCAGCGCTAAAGAGAGTAACAAGCCGCAACCCAAACACAAAAGGGTCAAAACCAGTCTTTAATACTATGCTTTAGAACAGCATGAAGCATCAATCTAAAAGATGAGGCGAGAACTTAAGGGACGTAAGTACTTACGGGGCGTAAGTTCATCTCTCTTTCAACCTCAGGCTCAAGAAATTCCCAGGAATGGCGACTATGTAGGTAGCCTATTTAAAACCACGGAGTTACCTATATATCGGTAAAACGCTTTATTTATAAGCCTTACCTATATATCGCAGATGAACACCATGAAACAAAGAGGCACGCTACGGGAGCGCATAATAAGGATACTCTTAAACGAGCCGACAGGCAAGCTCACAATGTACCGAATCGCCAAAGAAGCCGAATGCACATTCCCATGGGTCCACGAATTCCTACAAAAACTCCAAACGAAAGGACTCGTGGAGAAAACAACAGTGAAAGACTACACAGGACTTGTCAAATACTGGCTAGAGGTCAAAACAAAACCCGAAAAAAAAGAATACATGCACAAAAACCCGCTCAATCTGCTAATGAGATCCAGACTACAATATGCTCTCACAACCTATCAAGCCGAAAACCTAGTTCAACACTACCTTTTCCCCACACGCACCGACCTATACATCAAGCGTGAAGACGCGGAAAATTGGCACACCCTCATAACACAAGAAGGCCTCATCGGAAAAGGCAACCTAAGACTACTCATAACAGACAACCACGTATTCTACCACTCAATCGAACGAAGAGAACTAAAAATCGTCTCACTTCCACAACTCATAGTCGACCTTCTGGAAGAGGGCGGCGTGTGCACTCAGGCAGCACAAGAATTACTC
>Ga0315296_10001094_pt1 | contig 23884 bp, 21 predicted proteins | sample YL17G14_18_MG_FD_203921 | JGI IMG/M metagenome (GOLD analysis project Ga0315296, IMG submission 203921) | Sediment microbial communities from Yellowstone Lake, YNP, Wyoming, USA - YL17G14_18 | ecosystem: Environmental > Aquatic > Freshwater > Lake > Sediment | place: USA: Wyoming | collected... | reverse complement strand
CCTAACCTTGCCAAATGCTTCAGACTCCCGCGGGAATGCGAGAGACCCCTCATCTCCTATTTGAATGAGGCCATCACTCTATCATTGGTGTTTGATTCTCGTCAAGCGATGAGGGAAGAGGGTTCATGCAAGGGGAGAAACCGTCAGGTGTCTCCCGTTGCGGCGTAGGCCTTCGTGGGTTCGAATCCCACCCCCGCATTATTCCCCAAAACGAGCAGAAAACACCTGGCTGTCCTCACAACACCTTATTTGATCGTACTCACCCGGCATGAATCGTGAATGCCAAAGATGAACCTGCACGAGTCATGCGAAGAGAGACGCTTCATCGCCAGCTTGGATCACGGTGCGGATCTCCTCAACTCCATAAGGAAAGCCGCCGAGGAGAGAGGCATCAAGGCCGGTGTGTTCTGGATCATCGGGGCTGTCAAGGATGCAACGGTGGCCTACTACAATCAGAAGGACAAGAAGTATGTGAAGACAGTCCTGAACGATGCCTTTGAGATAACCTCTTGTTTGGGAAACATATCCGAATTCAAAGGACAGACTAGGGTGCACGCCCACATAACTTTAGCAGACAAGAACGGCAGGATTCTAGGAGGACACGCATGCGAAGGTACGACAATCTACGCTGCAGAGCTGTACCTCGTAGACCTGAAAGTCAAACTCGAGAGAGCGCATGATAATGCCACAGGATTGGACCTATTCTAGGCAATCGCGTTCAAGCCTAGGCTTTCGTGGGTTCGAATCCCACCCCCCGCAAAAGAGCTCTGCTTCAGCGGTTTGATGGACGCTCGCAACACTGTCCTTGCTCAGTCCATCAAGGCCCCACCATTGACGTCGAGGATCTCACCGGTGATGAAAGACGCCTCGTCAGAGGCCAAGAACAGGACGGCAGCGGCCACATCGTCAGGTTTTCCGAGATGGCCGAGCGGGATGGAGGCGATTATCTCTCTTCGCCGCTGTTCTGACCACTGCGCACTCATCTCCGTTTCAATGGCGTGGGGTGCAACGCCGTTGACTCGGATCCCGTAGGCGGCCAATTGTCTCGCCAGGGTTTTCGTAAGTGCATCCATGCCGGCCTTTGAGGGACCGTATCCCGGCGCAGAGGTAATATCTCCGAGCTTTCCTGCGATCGAAGAGACATTCACGATTCTCCCATCGCGCTGCCCTTTCATGGTCTCAACGACTGCCTTGCAACAGTTGAAAGCACCCTTTAGATTGACTTCGATGACCCGATCCCAGTCCTCTTCGGTAACGGTTTCGATGGTTCCCCTGCGGATGATCCCTGCGTTGTTGACTAGGATGTCGATTCGTCCGAAGGCCTTCTGGGTTTGTCGTACCATCTCTGCCACGTCGGCGCTTTTGGTGATGTCACAGGAGGAGGCGATTGCCACTCCTCTTCCCTTTGCGATTTCGTTTCTCAGAATGTCCAATCTCTCCATGTCTATATCCACAAGGGAAACCTTCGCCCCTTCCCTGACGAAAGCGAGGGCAATGGCCCTTCCAATCCCTCGCGCCGCGCCTGTGACAATCGCCACCCGATTCTCAAACTTCATTGGTGTTGCTCCTTGAGTGTGACACAAGGTCTCCTAGCATGGGGAGATCGCATTGACAGTCAAGCCTTGATCGGGAGTAAGCCAGCCACTTCGAGAGCATTTTCCAGCGCTCTTCTCTCGTGAACGTTCAACGGCAAGATTGGCGATCGGCAAGGACCGGCTGGTCTTCCCAAGAGTCTGACTGCTTCCTTTACGGGGGCTGGGAAGTTCTCTGGAGATCCAATAGCCTGAGCCACAGGAAGAATCTTGAAGTATAGATCTCTTGCCTTTGCAATGTCGTTCCCTTGAGCCGCCTTGAAAAGCTCGACACAGAGCTTTGGTGCTATGTTCCCGAGAGCGAGTATGGCGCCCGAACATCCTAGAATGAACGATTGAAGCATAAGGTCGTCTCCTCCTGTCAGAACGGAGATTCGCGTGCCCAATTCCTTGACGATTTGGGCGAAGACGCTCATGTTTCCGCTGCTTTCCTTTATGCCAGCAACGAGATCATCATCAACCAATCTACCCAAGGTGTCAACGTCCAAGTTCACTAACGTATGCTGTGGGAGGTTGTAAGCTATGAGCGGGATATCTACCGCCTGCGATACTTCCTTGTAATACGAATACAGCCCCTCCTTCGTGGGAATGACGCTGAATGGAGTCAGAACCAGCACGGCGTCTGCGCCGGCATTCTCCGCATCTTGGGCGAAACCTATCGCATGCCCGGTCGTAGGTGCGCCTGCTCCAGCGACAACTTTGCCGCGTCCGTTCACGACCTTCACAACGGTCTTGATCGTCTCGATTCTTTCCTCTCGCGTGAGAGCGGAAGCCTCACCGGTGCTCCCATTCACAACTACTCCGGCTACTCCGCACTCTAGGTAGAACTTCACGTTAGTCTCCATTCCAGCGAGGTCCAGTTCGTTCTTCTCTGTGAAAGGAGTCACAATTGCGGGCATGATTCCGCTGAAAGAATTCTTGGGCATGAGGTGGCACCTTGCAGGATGGCGGTCTCAGTTCTCGCCCTATTTAGTTTTCCCATAGTTTTTTTATCTGTGATCAATGCGGCCTCCGTGATTCGGAATCAGGTGTCCTACCCGAAGGCAGGAATTACCTTTTCCCCGAATAGTCTGATCGGCTCGGTGGCAGTTATGTCTGGGAAATTCATCACAAAACGTGTTACGCCTGTTTCGGCGTACGTCCTCAACTTCTCGACGCACCGATCAGGGGTGCCTTCAAGTCTCATCTGCTGGGCCGTGTAATCCCTCACAGAGATTGATGCCGGTGGGAACTTGCGCGCTTTCTCTCTCATTCTATTCTCGTCTTCAGCGACAACGCATCCAATCCCCACCGCTGAGTGTACGTGACCAGGGTCTCTGCCAAACTCGCGACAGCAATCATCTAAGGCTCTTCGGATTCGTTGATACTCTTCTGGTTCTGGCAAGTATATGCTTGAGATTGTCCATACGTCAGCATGTTTGGCGATAACCTTCAACATGCGACTCCTGCCCTTCATGATGCCGATCCAGATTGGAGGGTGCGGAATCTGAACGGGCTTAGGGTTGGATGAAGCGTTCTTCAGGGTATAGTATTTGCCTGAAAATGAGACATTATCCGCTGTCCACAGTTTCTTCATCACTTCGATCGCTTCCTCGAGCTGTTGAATCCTCACCGATGCTTTTGGAAAGGGTATTCCGTTTGAGATGCATTCGTTCTCGTACCAACCAGCCCCAATGCCGAGGTCTAGTCTTCCTCCACTGACATTGTCGTGTGTCGCCACCATTTTGGCCAATAATGAGGGGTGTCGGAATAGGTTGTTCAAAACAATCGTACAAAGTCTGATGCGTTGAGTCGCTTCAGCGAGAGCTGAGATGGTCGTCCAACATTCCAGGTAAGGTTTGGAAGGCGAGAAGTCCTGCAGATGATCGGCTATCCACACGAAATCAAAGCCGTATCTCTCGCACTCCTGAACAATTTTTTGGTTGTCTTGTAATCGGCTCCGACCTGAGGAACGTTTGCCCCGAACAGCGGCCTCTGCATCCAATCACCCACCAGTATCCGGATTCTCAGATTTGATTTCGTGATTATTCTAGTGCGAATCTAAAGCGGGTGTTGTCTTGTGGCACAGGTCCTATATAGTCTCTGGCAGATAGAAACGTCCGAATTGGAACCTTGTTGATCCAAGGACTTGGCCGTACATTGGAACGATTTGAGATCGAGACGATCAAGGCACGGGAAATACTTGACTGCAGAGGAGATCCGACCATCGAGGTTGACGTACTAACCAGAGGAGGTATCTTGGGAAGGGCTGACGTCCCTTGTGGGCGATCAACTGGTAGACATGAAGCAGTCGAGCTTCGTGATGGAGGCCACAGATATGACGGGAGAGGCGTACTGAAGGCCACAAAGAATGTGAACGAAATCCTCGGGCCCAAACTGAAAGGATTGAATGTTACGGAACAAAGGCAAATCGACGAGCTCATGAAAAAGCTCGATGGGAGAGAAGACAAGTCACGACTCGGAGCTAATGCGATCGTCGGTGTATCTCTTGCAGTTGCAGTCGCGGCGGCTCGGGCTCTAGAAGTGCCGCTGTATAGGTACATAGGCGGTACGAATGCGTGTGTGTTACCAGTACCACTACTCAACTGCATAAACGGGGGAAAATTGGCCGCTACTGAACTTGACTTTCAGGAACACATCACAATGCCTGTGGACGCCAAGACTTTCTCCGAAGCCATGCGAATCGGAACTGAGGTCTACCACGAACTTGGCGAAATGTTGGCCAGGAAGTGGGGGAAGCACTCTCTCAATGTTGCAGATGAGGGAGGATATACTCCCCCTGGCATGAAAGACCCTAGAGAGGCGTTCGACGCGGAACTTGAGGCCATCAAGGAGCTGGGATACGAAGGGAGGTTCGTCCTAGGCATCGATGTGGCGGCCTCCCACCTTTACGACGAGAGGAAGAAGACCTACACACTGATGGGCAAAGAGATGAGCAGGGAGGCGCTCATGGACTACTATGAGGATTTGGTTTCCGAATTTCCCATTCAGTCGATAGAGGATCCGCTGGAACAAGAAGACTTCGAGGGGTTTGCCGAACTGACAAAGTCGTTGGGCATACAAATAGTGGGCGACGATCTCTTCGTTACCAATCCCAAGAGAATTAGAACTGGCATCAAGATGAGAGCCGCGAATGCCCTCTTGTTGAAAGTAAACCAGGTTGGCACACTAAGCGAAGCCTTGGATGCCGCTCAACTGGCATTCAGAAACGGGTACGGTGTTCAAGTCTCCGAAAGATCTGGGCAAACGGAAGACACATGGCTGGCCGACTTGGCAGTCGGCATAAACGCGGGGCAAATCAAGACAGGAGCGCCATGCAGAAGCGAGAGAACCTCGCAATACAATCGACTCTTTAGAATGGAGGAGGAACTTGGCAGCAGATCAAGATACGCTGGGAGGAACTTCAGACAACCTTTCTAGTTCTGCTCTGGTCAGGAAAGAATCACTGTGTGATTACGGCTACGGTTAGGTCTGCTACGTTCGTCCCCGTGGGTCCCGTAACAATAGCATCGTTTAGTTGAGTCAAGACTTTTAGTGAATTGTGATCCATTAGGTTCTTGAAAACGTCTACATTCCTCTTGGCCGCTCTTTTGAGCGTGCAACCGTCTACGATCCCCCCGGCTACGCTAGTCGGTCCATCCGTCCCGTCCGTGTCTAGAGATGCGATAGTGATCCTCCTGCTGCCTGCGATCTTCAAGGAGGCCCCAAGAGCAAGCTCTTGGCTCGGCCCACCAAGTCCCCAGTGCTTTGACAGCCTCACAGTAGTCTCTCCTCCCATTATGAGGACGCATGGTGGTCTCATAGGCTCCCCGATCTTCTCGACGTTCTTTGCAATGCAAGCCAAGATGATTCCTGCTTCCCTGCTCTCTCCCTCCACTTGCGAGGACAAGATCATTGAGTCAAGTCCAAGAATTGCAGCGCCCTGTCGTGCTGCCTCGCAAGCCGTCTGATTGTCAGCCAGTACCACGTTCTGGACTCGTATGTTTCCGAAATCTCTCTGCTTGGGAGTTTCCAGTGCTGGGTTCGCAATGCCTCTCATAAGGTACCTCTTGATAGACTGGGGTGTGCGATTCCAGATGTCATGCCGCTTTAGAACGCCAATCGCATCTTGAAAGGTCGTCTCGTCCGGAACAGTAGGGCCCCAAGGCACTCCTTCTACTTCGTCTATGACAATCAGGTTGACTATTCGCGCCGGGTGGATACATTGAGCGAGCTTCCCACCTTTCACAGCAGAGATGTGCTTTCTGACCGTATTTGTCTCATATAGCGTGACTCCACTCTGCAGTAGCAATTTGGTTACTCTCTGTTTGTCTCTGAGAGATATCCCCTGCACCGGCAAGGACATTAGAGAAGACGCTCCGCCAGTTATGGCGCAGAATACGAGATCCTGCTCGTCTGCCTGACGAGCGATCTCCACTATCCTCTTGGACCCTTGGACTGCGACTTCGTCGGGTATTGGGTGTCCAGCTTCCAACACTTCTATTCTCTTCAGTTTCTTGCCGTATCCCTTCTTGACGATGACTAGGCCCTGCCTAAGCCTGGAGCCCATGATCTCTTCAAGTGCTCTTGCGATCGGGAACGTGGCTTTTCCAGCGCCAAGGACGTATACGTTATCTATCGCTGAGAGATCGTAACTCATGTCCACGACACGCAAAGTTGTATCGTTCTCCCACCGAATCGCCTCCTTGACTTTCGTGTAGGAGTCGATTGACATCAGAGTATGTTCGATGATTTCTAGAGCGATCCTTCGCCCTTCTGTGGAACCTGTCGAAAGCAATTCGGACCGATTCTTGATGAATGTCAAGCTGGTTCCTCAACAAATCGAGATTCGTGAGAAGCCGAGCAAATAAGAATTGGGTAAACGGTTTCCAATCCTCTCATGAAGCAACTCGGAGTTCATTTTGGCTGGAACTAGTCGGAGTGGACGAAATTGCCGATCCATTCAATTGTGTAGAAGGTGCGGAATCAAGACTGTTTCCCGCTGAGCGGAGAGCGGGCGTAGTCGTAAATACGGGAATTACACCCCTTGAGGAGTCACAGCTCAACCACAGGCAAACATCGTCAACCGACATGGAATTGGTTTTCTGAACATGAAAGCAAATCATGTCTGCATAAATGATTCGGCATCCAATCCGTAGTCTCTGCACGTCTTTCTGAGTGCGTCCCAAGCATTGTCTGGTATCGGAATCCCAGCTTGGGATCTCTTCTTCTCCTCTCTTCGCTCTGGTTCGCCGGGAATCAGAATCTCGTTAAACCCTTCGGCTGTCGGCGTGCTCTTGACGGATTTTATGAGTCTGTCGATCCGCGATTTGAATGAAGCTAGGGGGACGAAGTTCTCTATCTTCACGACAAGAATGAAGACACCATTCGCAAACCCAGATGTCACCTCGCCATCGCAGCCATTCCCAGTGAGCGCTCCCCCCAACGCTTCAACGATTAGGCTCAGAGAATATCCTTTGTGCCCTCCAGCTGGTAGCAGCGCGCCAGAGAATTTGAAGGGCTCCACAGGCTCTTCATAGAGGTCTGCGGGGTCTGTGGTTGATCGTCCAGCTGAATTGACGATCCAACCCTCCGGTATCTTAGATCCCTTGAGGATCGCTGCCCTGATCTTTCCTTCCGCGACGACGCTTGTGGCAAAGTCGACCACTATAGGTTGCTCCTGACCGGCAGGAATTGCGTAACTCATGGGGCTGGTACTCAGTACGGCCTGTCTTCCTCCGTAGGGTGCAACACACGGGTCGGCGCTGACAGCGACGAATGAGATCATGCCGTGCTCAAGAGCCATCGTAGTGTATTCTGACAACCTTCCCACGTGATTGCAGTTGAAGATTCCAACCACACTGACCCCGTTCTTCTTCGCTTTCTGAATGGCCAATTGCATAGCCTTGGTACCGATTACCTGGCCGAAACCCCAATTGCCGTTCACAAGAGCAGTGGAGCCAGTTTCAGTGACAATCTCGACTTTGGCTCCCGGCTTGATCAACCCACTGCGAATCCCGTCAACGTAGCCAGCCAAGCGAAGAACTCCATGCGAGTCCACGCCGGCCAGGTTGGCATTCACTAGGTATTTGCTTACGATCCTGGCTTCTTCGTCAGAGGCTCCGGCCGCCTTCAGGAGACTCGTCGAGAGGCTCAAGAGTTGAGAACTGGTGAGAGTAGGCATCTAAACCCTGTCCATCGATAGCTGGATTGAGTTCATTCTTTTCCTAGAACAGGAAACGCTCCAGCCCAACAATCCTGTCAGCAATCAATGTGAGAGCCACACCAATCAATATGAGGAAAACAGAAGCGGCCCCCACGGTTGGGTCAAGAGCCCATCGCCAATATGCCAGCAATTGCACATTCAATGTCATAATCTGCGGGGTGACCAAGAAAACTGATGCGCCTACGTCATCCAACGAAACGGCGACGCCGAAGATGAAGCTTGCAACTATTCCGGGAGCTATTATGGGCATCGTAATTCTCCGAAATGTCTGGATTGTATTTGCGCCAAGACTCGCTGAGGCCTCTTCGAGCGACCTGTCAAATCCAAACATGGTAGCGGTTATTGTCCTCAAGGCATATGGGAAAGTGAGAAGCAGATGACCTATGACCAGACTGGTGAAGGAGAGGCCGATGGTGATCATTAAGAAGAATAGCAGGCTGACTCCTAGTACGACGGCGGGAGTTGCGAGAGGCGCTGTAAAGAGTGAGCTGAGAGCACCTTTTCCTGGGAAATTGTATCTTACGAAAGCCAGTGAGCATGGGATTGCCAGCAGAACTGCTGCAATGGCGGCAATTGTTGCTAGAGAGAAGGTTACGATCATACAGTTGCGGAAGGCCGGATTACTGAAGAAGAACTCATACCATCTCAATGAAACACCAGTCGTTGGAAAGCGAAGAACATTGCCCGGCTCGAGCGACATCACCAGATCAATTGCAAGTGGCGTCCAAAGGTAGACGAGAGTTGTAACTACTGTTCCCCAAACGATAATCTTCCCCAGAAGACTGGCAAGTCTGGACATGTCATTTCACCTCATGTGCGAACTCTCGAAAGAAGCGCCTTCTCAAGCACATACATCGAGAAGAAAGAGAACAAGAGCAGAATGACGGCGAAGGCTGATCCTAGAGGGTAGTTCATGATATCCAGGTAGTAAGTGTACACGAGGTTTGATACCATCAGGATTCCACCGGCACCCAGGACCATGGGCGTAACGAACGCGCTCACGGATACTGCAAAGCATAGTAGGCTTGCAGCCACGACGCCCGGCAAAGACAGGGGGAGAGTGACGTTGATGAAGGTGCGTATCTCCTCCGCTCCCAAGGATTTGGATGCTTCTTCAAGCCTAGGGTCCACGTTTCTTAGCGGAGAGATTAGGGAAAGTGTCGCTATTGACATCAGATATTGGACTTGACAGAGTTCAATCGCAAATTCAGTACCGATGAAATGCACTTCTCCGACGCCAAAAAGTGAGAGAACCGCAGCCACGAAGCCCGTGCCTGTAAGCATGGAGTACCATGCGAAGACCCGAGCTATTGTTCCTACGAGAAACGAAGCAATTAGCGTCATCAAGACAATTCTCTTCAACTTCGCGTGTCCGTTGTATTTCGCGAACCAGTAGGCCAGCGGATAGCTCAGAATTAGCGCTGCTATGGTACAGACCAAGCCGATCCTGATGGTCATGATACTGTAGTTCAAGTATGCGCCCGTCAGTACTTCAGCGTAGTTCTCCAACGTAGGCACAGGTATCATGTAACGCGTCGAACCAGAAGTTGAAGAGTACTGCCAGAAACTTGTTCTCAATAGGAAAACCATCGGCGTCAAATAAAACACGCCAAAGAGTACCACGCCCACCGCTACGACAAAGACGACAAGGGAGTAACGTCTGATCACATGACCAAGGTTCATGAATAATCACACATAGTCAGCTAGCTAGCAACCACCACTGAACTATCCGGGGACCAACTCACGTACACCTTGTCACCCACACTGCGAAGGGCGGCCACATCGCTGATCTGCTCAACAGCAAGAATGTCGCGCGAAGGACCTAATCTAATCAAGTATCGTGCAGTAGGGCCCTCGTAGACGATTTGACTAATCGTTCCGGGGAATGAATTCGCTTTGGTCGTAACTTTGCCAATCGATATCTTCTCCGGTCGAACATAGAGGACTGACCTCTCTTCAGCCCCTGCCCTCCGATCTTCGGACACCTGGACATTCAAGCCGTCTTCTGTGATGAAAAGCGTCACATCACCTTGCTTGGAGAACCTGCCTTCGAATACGTTTCCTTCCCCAACGAAGTCCGCGACGAAACGGTTGGCTGGACGTTCGTAGATGTGAGTTGGTGAACCGAGTTGTTGTATCACACCGTTTCTGAGCACGGCTACCTGATCTGACATAACCAATCCCTCCGTCTGATCATGAGTAACATATAGCGTGGTCAAGCGAGTTTTGCTCTGAATAGCCTTAATTTCCAGTCTCAGGTGCTGTCTCAACTTTAGGTCAAGATTGCTCAAGGGTTCATCAAGAAGTAGGATTCGCGGGCGTATGACCAGAGCGCGAGCCATGGCAATTCTCTGCTGTTCTCCGCCGCTCAATTGTCTCGGAAGCCTGTCTTCGTAGCCTGATAGACGTACGAGTTCAAGCGCTTCTCTCACTCGGTCACCAATCTCGGATTTGCTCAGCTTTCTGACCTTGAGCCCATATGCGACATTGTTGAAGGCTGTCATGTGGGGAAAGAGAGCGTAGTTTTGAAAGACTAGTCCGATGTCTCTCTTGTATGGCGGGTCGCGATCGATTCTTTCTCCTTTGACGCAGACTTCTCCCTTTGTTGGATGAACGAAGCCTGCGACAACTCGAAGTAGCGTTGTCTTGCCACAGCCACTCGGGCCCAGTAGTGTCACAAACTTCCCATCATCTATGCTCAGAGACACTCCGTTCAGAACTTTGTTTGTTCCGTACTGAGCATGGATGTCACGTACTTCTAGGCCCAGCATGGCTCACTCGGGCCTAGCCCCGACGTGGGGGATGATAACATTTGCGTTAACGATATATATCAGCTCGGAGCCCTTCTCATGCAATGGTCGGTCCATATGACCAAAACAGAAACGGACGTTTCTAGGAGAAAAGCTCTGAAATATGTAGGTGCTGGTGCGCTTGCGGTCGCCGCAGGAATTGCAGGCTACGCACTCGGTAGCTCCGGCCCGCAGCCGGTAGCGCCGACCGAAACAACAGCTACAGTCACTGCTCCAGCTACGGTCACCGCCCCCGCGACAGGAGCAATGACGCTCGCTTGGTGGGCAGGGCCGGAACTGGAAGCTCTTAACCCCGCCTTCGCTGAGTACAGAAAGCAGATGAATGAGGAGGTCGCGGTAGTCATTCACAGCGGCGGATCTGCAAACATCATACCAAAGATCGCGGCAGCGTGGCCTAATGTCTACATTGACTCCACTGGCGTCAATGGCAATGGCGTCTACGCACTGGCTGATCAGGGATTCACAATACCAGTAACTCCATCTGACATTCCCAGCATGGGCGAATACAACTCTAACACCTATGTCATGTACAAAGGAAAAGCATACGGCATGTACTTTGCAACAAACTCTGTTGTCCTGGTCTATAGAGCGGACAAAATCAAGGAACCTATGACCTCACTTAAGGACATGATGCGACCTGAACTCAAGGGCCGAGTCGGCATAGGAGAGCCCACCGTGGCAGCCGCCTCGTACCTGCTTGCTTGGGCTCTAGAAAATGGCGGCAATGAGAACAATATCGACCCAGCTTTTGATGCTCTCAAGAAATTGGGGGAGATGGGCAATATTGGGATGATCTGGAGCGATGAACCCGTTGCCCTCAATGCATTGGCTTCAGGAGAGGTCTGGGCATTGCAGTACTGCGACTACGGAACAGGAGGATACCTAGCACCTAATCTCGACCAGTACCCATGGGCTAAGATCGTCAAGAATCCTGCAGGGGGCAAATCCGTCTTCTGGGGAGACGCCTTCACAATAGTGAACGGTCCGAGACAGAATAAGGCGAAGAAATTCTTCGACATAATGCTGCGCGAGGACATCCAAGCGCAGTTCGCTCCAGTAAACGGTATGCCATCAACCCACCCGAAGGTTGGAGTAGATGCCAAACTGGCGCCGTGGGTCAATACCGCAGCCGAGCTGGCACAGTACGGATACGTCCCAGATCTTGCAGTCGTCGTTCAGAACTGGGGCGCATGGAAAGCCCGGTTCGACAAAGAGATAAGACCACTCGTGAAGGCCTAGGTCGAAGCGCCTTCCCCTCCCTTTTTCTTTTTTCTTCTTTTCCTTTTTCCTTTTCTTGAGTGATTTCGAGAGGATTGTCTTCTCATGTCAAACACGCCTCTTCTCAACACCGCAGTCATTGGCGCGGGGATGATCTCCGTCGCTCACTGTACCGGCTATTCCCGCAACCCACACTGTCGACTCGTAGCCGTGTCCGACCCACTTGAGGAAAGGGCCAAAGGCGCCTCTGCGAGATTTGGAGTCAAATACTACATCGATTATCGTGACATACTTGCGGATGAATCAATCGATCTAGTTAGCATCTGTACGCCAGATCACACACACGCTGATATTGCCGTTCAAGCCTTGGAAGCTGGAAAACACGTTGTCTTAGAAAAACCCATGGCCACCACTCTCGAAGACTGTGACAGAATAATCGATGCAATGCGAAGCAGCAATCGACAACTGACGGTTGACTTCGAGTACAGGTACAATCCATTCTTCTACACAATGAAAGACTCGGCTGAGCGGGGAGAACTTGGCGAACTCAAAGCAATGAGTATCTACTATTGGCGACACCCGTTCAATGTCAAGCCTGGAGGATGGGTTCACAAGAGTAGATACACGACTATGATGATACAGGAAGGATGTCACTATGTTGATCTCCTCGGATGGATATGTGGTGAAATCGAGACTGTCTGGGCTTGGTCAGCGAAGGTCAGAGAGGATGTTGGATTCGAACAAGTCCTCTTCGGAGAATTAGCGCATAAGAATGGGGTTCATAGCCAATACTCTCACACAGTTGCTGGGAATCAGATTAGGCACAATGTTTGGCTGATAGGTACCGCATCGGCAATTTATGGCACTATGGTGTACTCAACAACACACGGCTCATTTGCCGAAATAATGCACAAGAAACACAAGAAAGAGATAGCTGACGACATCAAGGGAGACTTTTCCGTAAAATGCTTCGGAGAGAAAGAAGTCTCGGATGATGATGTCATTCCCAGCCTGATTAATGATTTTGTCTCAAGAATAGTTCAGAAGCGTCCCCCCGGCGTCACTGCTTATGATGGAAGGAAATCGATAGAAGTTGCTCTTGCCCTGGAAGAGTCCGCGAGAAAAAAGGCAGAAGTCGCACTTCCTCTAGATCACACCCCTGAGTTCATCCTAGCGAGATTCAAATCCAGTTAGGATCTGGACTTGGCGTAGTCCGCCCGTATGCCTCCAACCGGTCGACTTAACTTGCGCTTGAGAATCGGAATCTTCGTGCAGCAGGATAATCCTGTCACAGAGCATGTGAATGAGACGACGGGTTCAACATTCTATCTAAAAGTGGCCCATCTAGCTGAACAGCTTGGCTATGACTCTTTCTGGTTACCCGACCACTGGATGCTACCCAACAACAGAGCGCCCTTCGACTGCTGGTCGATCCTGGCCGCTGTGGCGGCAACCACCGACAAGATGATGATTGGAAGCCTTGTAACTCCAATCCCTGCATGTTCACCCCTTCTCCTTGCAAAACGCGCAATGACAGTGCAATCTATCTCTCGAGGGAGAATCGTGCTCGGAATTGGCGCCGGTTGGCATAGAGATGAGTTCGAAGCATTCGGACTGACCTTCGATCCTCACAAGAAGCGACTAGAAAAGCTTGAGGAGGCAATACGACTCATGATGCTGGCATGGGATTCTCACCAGCCTATTGAATTCCATGGGGAGAACTACAGCGCCTCCCATGCATTGCTTCGCCCACAAACTAGGCGGCCCCCACTCTGGCTAGGCGGAACATCTGACAGAATCCTTTCCCTAGCCGCAGAGTACGCAGATGGTTGGGTTGCCTTCGAAATCAGTTATAAGGACTTGGAGACGAAAAAAGACCGCATCTACGACATGCTTGATGGACTCGGCAGGAAGACCACTGACATAACCATAGCTCACGCCACTCGTGTTGTGGCGGGCAAGACGAACAGGGAAGCAGAGAAGATACTCAGGCTTATCGGCACAAGCAGAGACTATACTGCGACCGATTTGCCAAAGGGCATCGCCGGCCACTTGGTCTCAGGCAGCTATGAAGAGTGTGCACAAGAGCTCGGTAGTTTTGTTGATGCGGGAGTTCGCCACTTGATAGTATCACCGCAACCAGCTAACAGAGTTCCCGAACTATTGTCGCTCTATAAAGAGCGGTTCTTCGATATGATAAGATGACGTAGATCCTCTTCGACATCTAGATCGCTTCTCAGTAAACCCGCCGGAAAGATCAGGTGCAGCTTGCTTGGTGCGTTTCTGACCGAAAGCACAAAATGTGCGCGAACAGTATGCCCCAGCGACCCATAATGAACCCAGTTAAGGAGAAACTCAGATCGGGCAAACCAACGGTTGGAACTTGGGTGGAGATGAACAACCCTGACATCTCCGAACAGTTAGCCATGCTGGGGTTTGACTGGTTAGTCTTCGACGTTGAACACGGACTTTTCACGTTCCCCGAAGTTCAGCGTATGATGCAATCCATGAGCGGCTCACCTGAATGCCTACCATTAGTGCGCGTGCCGGTAAACGAACCCGTCTACTTCAAGTGGGCGCTTGACGCCGGTGCCCATGGAGTTGTCGTCCCGATGGTGAATTCCAGAGACGAGGCCCTAAGGGCAGTACAATCATGCATGTACCCACCAGTCGGATGCAGAGGATGTGGGCCGAGGCGCGCTTCCAGATATGATCGCGAGACACCGAATTACGTCAGCAACTGGAACAGAGATGCTTTAGTCGTCGTGATGATTGAGACCCAAAAAGCTCTGGACAATTTGGATGAGATTCTCTCAGTAAACGGTCTCGACGCTGTATTCATTGGGCCCGATGACCTGTCGTTGAATCTCGGGATCTTCCGACAAAAAGAACACCCCACCTTCGAAGCAGCATTGAACAGAGTGCTTGATTCATGCAAAAGACACAGAGTTGCCCCCGGAATGCACTGCAACGAGAACAATATCAGCTCCGCAATAGCACATGGTTTCCAGTTCTGTGCATTAAACGACGATGATACATTCCTTACAATTGGCGCGAAAACATGCCTCGAGAAAGTCACGGGTTGGTCGCACTGACGATAGAGTCGCAGAAAAATCGGACACGGCTGAGCCACCAGTAGGATTTCCTTCCTGATTCATCGTAAGGGCGTACACAGGGTCACGTTGCAGACCTCGTGTGTAGGGAGGAATGTTGCTGGCGTCCGGGGCATGTTCGTTTTTCCCTAAAGCTTCTTCATGGCTTCTGAGTTCACTGGATTAGGCGGCATCTTTCCGTTGAGACCGGCAATCAAATTGTCGGCCGCCATGAGTGCCATTCTCGTTCGAGTCGCAACGGATGCGCTTGCAATATGTGGAGCTATGATGACATTGTCCAGTGATAAAAGAGGATGATCGGCTGGCAGAGGCTCAGGCTCTGTGACATCCAGCGCGGCAAAAGCAATCTTCCCGGTTTTCAACGCGTCGTACAGGGCCATATTATCGACAATTGGGCCACGCGACGTATTGACCAAAATGCATGTGTTTTTCATCTTAGCGAATTGTTGTGTGCCTATCAGATGGTACGTTGCATCGCTAAGGTTAACGTGTATGGTTATGAAGTCCGATTCTGAAATGAGGCTGCCAAGTTCCGTATATGTGATTCCCAATTCCTGTTCGGCGTCACGTCGCCGAACAGCATCATGATAGAATACTTTCATATCAAATCCTCTCGCTCGAGGCGCAATTGCCTCGCCGATTCTACCCAGACCGATTATTCCGATCGTTGAACCGTGAACATCCTGTCCGAGTAGAATCATCGGACCCCACGTTTTCCATTTGCCAGCTCTCACAACTTTGTCTGCCTCAACCACTCTCCTAGCCGCCGCCATCAAAAGTGCAAAGGTGAAGTCAGCAGTCGTTTCTGTTAGCACACCGGGCGTGTTTGTCACAACTATCCCGCGCTTTGTCGCTTCCTTGATGTCAATGTTGTCGAAACCGACAGCGTAATTGCTGATTACCCTCAGTTTCGGCGCGTTGTTCATCAGTCTTGAATCTACTCTATCAGTGAGCAGTGAGACTAATCCTTCTACGTCTGCGACGTTCTTCAGAAGAACTTCGGTCGGAGGAGGCAGTTCACCTTCCCAAATCCGAGCATCGCAGAAGGAGTTGATTCTCTCCATCCCCTGCGCGGGAAGCATTCGTGTAACGTACACTCTCGGTTTCATAATACATCATATAGATGGTCATAATTCCCTAGAGCAAGCTCCAAGCCTTCTGCCATGTTCTCTTCCCATTGGCTATAACCGCCTCAGGTTTCTCTCCTGGCAGTGGTTTCAGTTCGAAACCGATTACTGGAGAAACTTCCTGCGGATTCCCAGGGATGTAATCTATCTCTCGAAGAACACGCAAGAACCTCGTCAGTTGTGCCACATCGTTCTCGCCGCCGGTAACTCCAAACCTCGGATGCTGGTCACCATATGCTACACATCCACGATTTCTTACGCAGTTGCCGATATGCACATGGACGAGGTGCTCTTTGAGCAAGTGCAATGATTTGCGGGGATCCTCAGCGAGTAGGGTACCATGTGCCATGTCATATGTCAAGCCGAAACTCGGGAACTCTTCTTTCACCGCTTCCGAGATGCACAGTGCCTCTTGTGAGGGCCCAATAAGGCATCTCTTTTCTACGTCCCGGTCAAATGTCTCAAGTGCGATGTCTATTCCACTTTCCTTCGCGTACGAGCACAATTCAAGAAGCGATTGAATCAAGGCTTCGCCGGCACTTTTTCTTTTGGTTGGTCCTGGGTCCGTTCCGCTGAGCACTATGAATCGTTCTGCTCTCATTTCAGTTGCTTCGTCAATCATAGGCTCTAGCTTCCGTACGGCGTCTTTGCGCTTTGATTCTTCAAGTGCATTAAGATCCAGTTTCTGGCTGAGAATTCGAGGATGAGCTCCAAAAACAGTTCTGATGTGAGTAGTGTCAACGAGTTCTCTGACCTGTTTGCTGAACGTGGCATCAATATGTGAGAGCTCAATCATTCCGAACTAATCGTCGTATACTATCTTGGGAATCGTGTCGATGATCGGTCCGCTCCCAGAGCTCGTTTCAGGAAAGATCATGGGATAGACGATGCTCATGTCAACGAGGGATTCCCAAGATTCTTTCATTACTCATCAGCCGTAGAACATAGCGCGTCTACGTTTAAGGTTCGTTTGCGAGTTTGCGCAATGAGAGCATTGGAGTGGTCTCCCCTTCCCTGCCGTGCCAATTGTGATCGCTATGGGAACTGTAGTGACTTCGACGTCTAAATCGACGAATCGACGACTTCCCGTGGGGAAGTCCGGGGGCTTTCAGATCCGATTCGGGAGGGCCTGCACCCAGGAAATGAGGCAAGAGTAGGAGACCTGCGAGCATGCGAGTACGGTATAGGCGACTCGTCAGCATATCACGATCATGAGTCGAGACAGACTCTCGAAGCTAGGTTTTCTCTTTTTCAAAGAGAGCGCATAGGTCGTTGTATAGTTGCACGTACTTGCTATAGGATTCATCATACACCTCGAAATTCGCATCATTTGGCTTGAACTGTTCCTTGATCTGCACCATCTTTGTACAGGCGTCGTCCACGCTCTTGAACAATCCTGCTGCCTTGCCGGCCAGTACGGCTGCACCGAGACACGCCTCTGCTTGCGCATGAGTAGTAACCACGGGCTTCTTTGTCAGATCCGCTTCTATCTGTTTCCAGATCCTGCTCTTTGCCCCTCCACCTAGAGCTCTTATTTCGTGAACTCTCATGCCCATCTCTTCAACGGCCTCAATGTTTCTTCTTACGATGCACCCTATCGATTCCATTATCGCTCTAACGAAGTGTGCCTTTGTGTGTCGTAGCGTGAATCCATAGAATACCCCTTTCGCGCGAGGATTGGATTCGGGAGCCATTGCACCTTGAAGATGGGGCAACATGACGAGACCTTCGCTGCCCGGCGCGATTTGCGCAGCCTCGGACCCCATAATATCGTAAGGATCTAGACCCATTAGTGATCCTACTTGAATCTCCGGCTGACAGAATTTGTCTCTGAACCATCGCAGAACCATTCCGCCAGTCGTGAACGTGTGAACCATGTAAGTTGCCGGTTTGACAAAGTAATGAATCGGCATTGCCTTCTTAGGGTCCAGTTTCAGTTCTTCAAGAGGCGCACAGATGGCGAGCGCGGCGCCCGTGTTCTCAGAGAACAGGCCCTGACGAATGTTTCCGACGCCTACCGCTCCCGCAGCTTGATCCAAGGCTCCCGTTGCAACGAGAGTCGTCTTGCTCAATCCTAGTTCCTGGGCGGTTTCAGGCAGGAGTGTACTAACCGGTTCGGCCGACTCTTTGATGTCTGGAAGCTGATCAGCGGTGATGCCGATGAAATCCAGCATTTCGTCCCACCATTTCCGGGTGCGGATGTTCCAGTAAGTCGTTGAGCATAGTAGCGATCCCTCAGCGACATACTTGCCGGTCATTCTGTGAATCAGATAATCCTCAACTAGAAGATACTTTCTGGCCTGCTGGAATGTCTTCGCCTCGTGTCTTTTGAGCCAGAAGATCTTCGCCGCAGGCCATGTTGGGACAATCTTGACCTGGCCTGTTATTGCGTAACTGGATCCGTGATCGAATTCTCTGTCAAGGATGTCGGCTTCTTCTTGAGCTCTGTTGTCTAGCCATACGATCGCATTTCTTAACGGCTTTCCCGTCGCATCTGTGGGAATCAACGTTTCGCCCTGTGCTGAGATGCCGATCGCTCTGATATCGCTAGGAGGAACTCCGCATTTCATCACTTGTGCGACGCCAGTCTTGAAGGCGTTCCATAGCGTGGAGGCGTCGACCTCCACTTCCAGCGGCGACGGAGTTGATAGTTCGTATTCGTTGGTCGAACTTGCGATGAGTTTTCCGTCCGTGTCGAATAGCGCAACCTTTGACGCTGTTGTTCCTGCATCCACGCTCAAGATGTAGGACATGCAAACAACTCCGAATCTGACTGGGCTATTCGAAGCTAGAGGTTCTTGAGTACCGCCTGAATCTGCTCCTTTGTCGAGCCGTTCGCGGCGAACTTCTTCTCAAGCACTGCTCCGCCAATTGTGAATGCCCAGACTTTGTTGTCTCTGAGCTCCTTGATCTGTCCGAAGTCCACTACGTTGCCAGCGACGATTAGCGGAATTCGGATTTCCTTGGCTGCAGCTGTCAAGAGCCGCTTCTGGTCATCGGAATAGCGGTAGAGCAGTAGGTTGACCCCGTTAGCGCCCTGTTTCTCAGCTTCTTTGCCGTCTCTGATGATCTCCTCAATCTTTCCTCCCAACACACATGGATGTCCGGTCACTTTGCCGACGTAGGGGAAGAAGCGCGTGGGTGCCTGTTTCTGTTTGAGGTAGTCGACAGTCTTCTTTGTGTAGACAGGCATCCCTCCTATGATGTTGTCCGCTCCGACCTTGATGGCTAAGTCCATGCCTCGAAAGTGCTCTTCTTCACTGTAGGTTACTACCTCAAGGAAGCTTTGCATTCCGTATCTTCGGAATCTTGAGAACAGCTCTTTGTACTGATCGAGGTTCAATCCTATGTCCTTGCAGCCGATACATTTCAGGCCTGAATCCTTGATTTCGTCAAATACCTCCAATGCATTCGGAATCGTGACATCATGATGCGTCAACATGAAAATGAATTCCACTTTTACCACCTCCACTACTGCAGGTCAGGAGCTACTGGTTCGATTCCTGTCATCTTGCAGAAGTCGACGAGTTCTTGAGCAATGTTTCCTGGAGTCAGCATTAGATGATGATCTACGCCCAATTCAATCATTCTGTCAACCAGCTTGTCCGCCGGAATGTTGAATTTGATCCTTGCCGCAAGCCCGCCTCCGTATTTCTCTACCTCTGTTTTGCTCAGCCTGACGGCGTTTCCTAAGAGTATACTCATTCTGTATTTTCTATTTCTTCCCCAAACCGTAGCGAGGGTTACTGGTCCCGGTCGTATTGAGGATAGAATCACGACGCCCGCCTCTTCCGTGACCGGCTTCAGAGATACTTCTGAGATCTGCTCTGACAGTGATGGAGCTCCGCTGCCTTCATGTCTCAGGATTAGGCTACCGTCGCGTTCTATCATTACGGGCTCGGTCAATGCAACTGGCTTGCCGCTAAGCTCTTGCATGATTCGCCAGAGTGCGGTGTGGCCTAGATCTCCTTCATCAACCGAGACTATGCCTTCCTCAGCTAGCCAAGCGGATGCCAAATTGTCCAATCCGCCGTATTTCGGATAGCATTCAACGGTGACTGCGTCGAGGTGATACTTCTTGATGAGTTCCTCTTGGGCGAAGTAGACCTTTGCTGCCTCAACAAGGGCCTTCTCCTTCACTTCGACGTTGCCCAGTTTTCCGTTCTTTCTCAAAGTGTCTATCAGTTGCTTAGCCTGGCTATCCGGAACTTTGCCAACAAGATCGAACAACTCGTCAAGATCAATGTGAACAGGATTGGGGCCTGCAGCCAGCTGCAGATCAAGCTCATCATAAGTTATGTCAGCAGGACCCATCGTTCTCCAAGTAAACCTCCGACCAATCTTCCCAACTCTCATTCCATTCCACAGATTCGCTAGACGTGATATCTTGGCCTGTCGGAGTATCTTCTGGGCTACGTTTTCATCATCTGGAGCGCCGTAGACGTAGGAGAAGCTAATCTCCAGTTGTTTCAGCACGCTTCCAAGATGCTGAATACTTGCAAGGGAAAAAGTCTTGGCATATGGCACTGCCCACAGTAATCTGGGCGTAGAGAATTCTCTTATGACATCGATCTGCAGTGAATCGGCCGCCCATGTTCCGTTCATTACTACGAGAAGGTCGAACTTTTCCGATTTCAGCTGTGCAATCACTGGTTCGGTGTTCGATCGATCGGTTAGCACCGGCTTGACTGCGAGTACATCTACTCCTTGCTGCTTCAATGTACGGACCGCCAAGTCCATCCATCCCTCTGTCTCATCAACGCCTTGCTCGAATCTGCTTGCGACAGCAATAATGGCAACTTTTGGTTGAGACATGGCAATCGCTGTGAGAGATATGGCAACCCGCATATACCATTTTGGGTCAAGCATTAGTCGGAGAATACAGTGGAGCTCTAGATCAAGACAAAAGTGACAGAAATTTGCCCGCTGAGGCGCTGATTCAAATCCGGTAGCGCTCGCTCCTGCACAATGGTGGCAAATCTCACAACTTTTCTGTACACTGCGACTGTCTGCACCTGTGGGACACCAGAGAATTTATCATACCGACTCAAGTTGTGCTCGACAGAGGCAATGATGAATGGCCGAGTTGACTGACTTCGAGATCATTCAGCGGCTTCGGAAGTTTGACACCGCCACCATCTGCAATATTGTAGCGACCTATTCTGACAGCGATATCTGTCTAAAGCTCTATGATGCGTGGGAAGGAGGCTACTACACAGATACGTCAGTTCATTGCATCTATCCTGAACTTGGGCCCATATGCGGGTACGCGGCGACGGCTTGGTATTCCGACATGAAACCGGAGCATACAAAACTCGATCCTTGGATCCTATACGAGCGTCTCGATGCCACACCCAAACCTGTCGTTCTGGTGGCGAAACAGACCTACTCAGATGACCTTCCAAACAAGTCAGGTCTTTTCGGAGGTATGATGACCGCCGAATTCAAGGCCTTTGGAGTGGTCGGAGTTGTGACAGACGGAGCAATGAGAGACTACATTGAGATCAAGGAACAAGACGTCCAGTACCTCGCGACTGGATTCACCTCCGGCCACGGCGATACACAGCTTAGAGGAGCAAACATGCCCGTCACACTTGCGGGGATGAGTGTCAAACCAGGAGACATCATTCACATGGATCAGTGTGGGGCCTGCAAATTCCCAGCAGACAAACTCCGAAAAGTGCTGGAATATGCTACTGAACTACTGAGTCGCGAAGCCAAAGAGAAGGCGTTCTTCCAAGATCCCGGCTTCAGTCTACGGAAATGGAAAGCGGTTCAGGAAAAGCGGGCTTCCTTTCTTCCGAGTTAAGCAACCAGAATCCTTATGGTGTTCGGTTAGGTATGCAAAACGATTGGAGTTGGAGTAGTTCTCTTCTCCGCGCAGCCTGGAGCTGCTGTCCTAGACGAGCGTCAAGGGGTCAGATCCCAATTGGGTAGAATCAAGAATGACGTTCAGTATCAGAAGCAGAAAAGCTATAGTGGTGGAGGACCGAAGGTGAGACCTACAAAAGGACACGTGAGGCCGAGCAACGAGTCCACAGTGGCAGGGGCCTTGAAGATAGAGGAGATTCAAGCATTTCCGCTGAGAATTCCCTTCAGGAAAACGGCTCGAATAGCCTATTCGGAATATCAATCGTGCGAGAGCATCCTCGTGAAAATCAAGGCAGGAAACTTCGTCGGATACGGTGAAGCTTTGACTGATCCCGCTTTCATGGGCGAAACCATGGAAAGCATACTCTATGCGATCAAGAACTACCTCGGACCAGCTGTCCTTGGAACGAATCCCTTCGCGTTGACAGAGATTCACCACAAAATGGATGCCGCCTTAGTGAAGAACACGACTGCCAAGGCGGCAATTGACATCGCCTGCGTCGACATTGCCGGGAGGGCAACCGGGCAGCCGGCCTGCGACATTCTTGGGGGAGATCTCAGATCGCGAATCTTCGAAGTGCCTGAGATACTGCTTGGCCCGCTTCATGAAGTTGTGGAATCCTGTGAACAGGCTGTTGACAGAGGCGTGACATGCCTGAAGGTCAAGGTCGGCGAAGGCTACAATGAGGACGTGGAGAAGCTAAAACGCATTCGAGAGGCCGTGGGGAATGATGTGGAGATAAGGCTGGACGCTAATCAAGGCTGGCGAGACTATTGGACCGCGTTCAAGACAATAAGACGCTTGCAGAGATACGATGTTTCATTGATGGAACAGCCCCTGCCGGCCGATGATTTGGAAGGAAGCGCCAAGTTGAGGAAGGCTACGTATGTGCCGATAATGCTTGACGAAAGCATCCATGACGTGAGTGATGTGCTGTCTGCTATACGGCTCAAGGCCTGCGACGTGATCAGTCTGAAGGTCATGAAGGTTGGGGGTCTCATGCGTACAAGAGAGTTGGTGGAGCTCTGTTCTGCGCACGGGATGCCATGTCACCTTGGATCGTCGTGGGAGACTGAGGTTGGGTGGGCTGCAAACCTGTCCCTGATCAAGGCTCTACCCGGCATCAAGCTATGGGACGCGTATTCTCCGACAGAAATATACTGGGGAACGAACGCCAGCATTGGTACTCCTATCCGGAGTCTGCTGAAGAATGGAGTTCGTGTTGTTGAACCTCCACGGGGCCCAGGTTTGGGTGTGAGTATCGATGATAACGCTGTGGCCGCGCACCTTGTAGGCGAATCGGTTTCGCTTAGAGCATCATGATCACAGTCGCAAGTGTGTCTTCCACCTCTAGTCCATCGCTACCCGTCAGTGCAAGCTCTAACCTCGAATCGCATCCGACCAACGAAAACCGCCACTTTCGGTCCCTGTGAGGAGTCAGCCGGAGATTCTTGCGGCTCACCCAATCGTCTTGACCTCTCTTCCTCCGTGTCTTCGGAAGATCGATCGAAGTATCGTCTCCTGCGTTGCCGCTGTATGTCCTACTAGATCCGTGAACATTATGGCCGCAAGTTGCCGCCGATCTTCGGGCATAGCTTCTCCAGCGCGAGACAAGAAATTCAGCCCAAGCCTCGGCAGGATGCTATGTGGTTACGGATTGATTAGCCCTACGCAACTAACGAACTCTGGCGGCGGGTGTAGAGGTGCTTGTGTGTATGTGGATCTCATGGTGCGGACGTCCAAGTTTGAACCTCTCATACGTGATCGAGCGCTGGAATGGCGCGTCACCTGTGGGGTAAATGATGCTGGTAAACTGGTGCGCGAATCCCACCCCCCGCACTTTTTGAGGAACCCCCGAAATCCGGTCGGATTTCGACTCTTCACCTATCCCGCTTGAGCCATCCCATTCTTCAGTCAAACCTGGCTGGCACCTACGAGCCCGGAGGA
>Ga0315296_10001092_pt1 | contig 23913 bp, 20 predicted proteins | sample YL17G14_18_MG_FD_203921 | JGI IMG/M metagenome (GOLD analysis project Ga0315296, IMG submission 203921) | Sediment microbial communities from Yellowstone Lake, YNP, Wyoming, USA - YL17G14_18 | ecosystem: Environmental > Aquatic > Freshwater > Lake > Sediment | place: USA: Wyoming | collected... | reverse complement strand
TTTCGATTTAGAGACCGCGGCAAGGGCCTTCGCCCAGGCCCTGAACTGCCTCTCGCCGGCGCCGGGACCTGATGCCTGCGGGCAGTGCGCCTCCTGCATCAAAATCGCCCGCTACGAGCACCCCGACATCCAGCTCGTCTTCCCGATCCCCAAGGAGTTCGTGGAGGGAGGGGACGAGGATGCGGACGCGGCCTTCTCCAACAAGGCGGCCGTGTCTTTCGCCAAGCTCTACGAGGAGAAGCGGGCCGACGCGGGGTACAAGTTTCCCTTCAGGCAGGCTTCCTCGATCCGCATCCTGCAGATCCGCACCCTAATCCATTCCCTGCGCTTCCGGCCCCACGAGGGAAAGAAGCGGATCTTCATTTTCCTCAAGGCCGACCGCCTCTCCCTGCCCGCGGCCCAGGCCTTCCTCAAGACCCTGGAGGAGCCCGAGAAGGACACTCTCTTCATCCTGCTCACCGAGACGCCCCAGGCCCTCCTGCCCACGATCCTCTCCCGGTGCCAGAAGGTGCGCTTCGCCCCGCTCACGAGAAAGGATATCGTTGAGGCCCTGAGGCTCAGGCTCGGCCTGAGCCCGGAGAAAGCCCGGACCTTCGCCGCCTTAGCTAACGGAAGTTTGGGTCGAGCATTAGCCCTGGCTGACGAGGAACGGGACGACTTTCAAGCGGAGAGGGACCTGGCCAGGCGACTGTTCGAAGCCACCCGAGGGGAGGGGCGCTCCTTTCTGGGCAAAGCCGGGGAGCTCAGCAGGCAAAGGGACCGCAACAAGGCCGAGAGGGTGATCGATTTCCTCGAGCTGTGGCTCCGCGACCTCCTGGTCTTCAAAGAACAGGGCGAGGAGGCCTTGGTGAACCTGGACCGGCTCCCCGAAATCCGCGCGAGCCACGCCGGATGGGAGCAGGGAAAGCTGGAGCAGGCCATCGCGGCCTGCGAGGACATCAAGGCCGGCATCCGCGCGAACGCCAACCTCCACCTGGCCTTGACCGTGCTCCTGCAGCGGCTGTCCAGGATCCAGCGCGGCCTGGCCCCCATCCCCCCGGGCCTCTCCGCCTGGCCCTTCATGCTTAAATCTTAACAATCAAGGAAACCGAACCATGGACCCATGGGTGGACGTCTTATTGCGCCGGGACCAGCGCGCCCTGTGCCAGAACAAGGTGATCGAGTCTGTGAGACTGGGCATGCCCGTAATCGTGAGGCTGGAATCGGGCGAGTTCTTCGGCACCGTGGCCCGCAAGGGAAGCCTGGCCAAGGTCAAGGCGGGCTGCCCGGCCCACTGCCCGGAGCCCCCCCTGCAGCGGGGCGAGGTCGTGCGGGCGGGGTCCGCGGAAGACACGGCCCGCTATCGCGGGCACCTGCAGCGCGAGCGCGAGGCCGTGCGCATCACCAAGGACAAGGTCGCGGCCCACGGCCTGGAGATGGACGTCTCGGACGCGGAGTGGACCTTCGACGCCGCCAAGCTCATCTTCTACTTCACGGCCGAGAAGCGGGTGGACTTCCGCGGCCTGGTCAAGGACCTGGCGGCCACGTTCCGGACGCGCATCGAGCTCCGGCAGATCGGGGCCCGCGAGGAGGCCCGGCGGTTCGGGGGCTACGGCATCTGCGGCCTGAGGCTCTGCTGCGCGGCCTGGCTTCCCGACTTCGAGCCGGTGACGCTCAAGATGGCCAAGGAACAGAACCCCTCGCTCTCGCCGATGAAGATGACTGGCTCCTGCGGCCGGCTGATGTGCTGCCTGATGTACGAGCGGGATTTCTACGAGGAGGCCGGCCGGAAGTTCCCCCGGACCGGGACCGCGCTCAAGACCCAGTGGGGCGAGGCCAGGGTGGAGCGCGTGGATATCTTCCGCGATCTGGTCTTCGTCCGCGATTCCGAAGGCGTCGAGCGCCGGATGCACCTCCAGGAGGCCCAGGAGGCCGAAAAGGGCCTGGCCAAGTTCTTCAAGGCCCCGTTCTTCAGGAGAGGCAAGGAGAACGAGAAGAAGGGGAAGGGGTAAGGGGAAGTAATGGAGCAAAGCGCGACGCCCAGGAGTAATCGCAGAAGAAACTGGCTAGCTATTTTTAGCTTTATCCTCACATTAATCCCTGGAGTCGGTTGGATTGGAGTTGCTTCCGGGACCTTACCTTATTCTTCTGAAACCGTCCTTCTAGTTGTCTGGTTGGGTGGCGTCGGATTATTATTGGGCATTTACTCTTCGTTTAAAGTATCTTCGGGTAGAAGAATTGAAAAAAGGGTTGGTGATAGGCTCGGGCAGGTGAGTATGATAATTGGTTTGGTCCTTTTGGGTAATTGGTTGGCTTTGCCCAATTTTATAGCAATGCGGAATGCTGCCAAAAATGCCAATCTCAAAGAGATTGCCCGTACTTTACAAGCCTCTACTGAGGTCTATAAAAAGACTCACAATGGAGAGCGACCGGTGAGTATTAGGGATGTTGAGGGCTTGTTGTCAAATAAAGTAACAAACCAAAAAAATCCCTTTAATAGCAAGCAGACTTACACCATTTCCGGCGGCGGCCTCGTCGATGGCGTACCCACCGGCGTGGGACAGGTCGGCTATATTGCCCCGCGGAGTGATTCCGAGCCGTATGTGATCATGACCTGCCCGATCAGGATTCCGGACTCCCTCAAACTTATCGAGGTTGTTGTTAAGCCAAAGGTGGATTCAAGCGTAACAAAAATCCCTTAAAAGACAAACAGCGGAGTTAAACCAAGACGTCGAAAGCCCTTTTCCCCCTTCGGGGGATGAGGGTAATTTGTTCCCAGGAGCTGAGGGAGGTAACAGGGAGGAATCAGGGAGGGTTCAGGGAGGGATTACCTCGTGCAAGGGGCTTTCAATGGGGGTGCTGTGGGCGTTTAAACCCGCCATCCAGTTTCTTCCATCCTCCCGCCCCCTTTCCGCAAGGCGTCCGTCAGGGCGCCATTTGACAAAGACATAAGTTCGTGATATACTATAAGGTTACATGATCAATTTTAGTGCTCGGAATTCCAACATCCACAATGTCAAGAGGCCTTATGCCAAAGAATAAGATTTTAGTCACCTCGGCCCTGCCCTACGCTAACCTGTCCGTGCATCTGGGGCACATCGCCGGGGCCTATCTGCCCGCGGACATCTACGTGCGCTACCAGAGGCTGGCCGGGGCGGACGTGGTTTACATCTGCGGCACGGACGAGCACGGGGTCCCGATCACGATCAGCGCCGAGCAGGAGGGCATCTCGCCCAGGGAGCTGACCGACCGCTACCACGCCGAGATGAAGCGCGACTTCGCCAACCTCGGCATCGCCTTCGACAACTTCTCGCGCACCTCGCTCCCCCTGCATCACAAGGTGTCCCAGGCCTTCTTCACCCGGCTCATGGACAAGGGCTACGTGGAGCCTAGGGAGATCGAGCAGTTCTACTGCCCGAAGTGCCGGCGGTTCCTGGCCGACCGCTACATCGAGGGCACCTGTCCTCATTGCCAGGCTCCCGGGGCGCGGGGCGACCAGTGCGAGGCCTGCGGGAAGTGGCTGGAGCTCATCCAGCTTGTGAATCCTGTTTGCAAGGTCTGCGGGAGCACCCCGGAGGTGCGGCGGACCAAGCACTGGTTCTTTAAGCTCTCCGGGTTCCAGAAGCAGCTGGAGGAGTGGCTGGCGACCAAGTCCCACTGGAAGGACAACGTGAAGCGCTTCTGCAAGGGCTGGTTCGCCGAGGGCCTCCAGGACCGGGCGATCACCCGGGACATCGCCTGGGGCATCCCGGTTCCCCTGCCCGAGGCCAAAGACAAGGTGCTCTACGTCTGGTTCGACGCCCCCATCGGGTACATCTCCTCGACCATGGAGTGGAGCGAGCGAATCGGCCGGCCGGAGGCGTGGAAGGACTACTGGCTGGATAAAAGCACCCGGCTTGTGCACTTCATCGGCAAGGACAACATCGTGTTCCACGCCCTGGTCTGGCCCGCGATGCTCATGGGCCACGGGGACTACGTCCTGCCCACCGAGGTCCCGGCCAACGAATTCCTGAATTTCAAGGGGGGTCTGAAATTCTCCAAGAGCCGCAATATCGCGGTCTGGCTCAAGGACGCCCTGGCTGCGTTCCCGCCCGACCCCCTGCGCTACTACCTGGCGGCCAATGCCCCGGAGTCCCGGGACGCGGAGTTCGACTGGAAGGAGTTCCAGGCGCACAACAATTCGGAGCTGGCGGACAGCCTGGGTAACTTCATCAACCGCACCCTGACCTTCATCGAGCGCTACTTCGGAGGGGCCATCCCCGAGCCCGGGAAGCTGCACCTCCCCGAGGAAGACCTGCTCAAGCGTGTGGAGCAAGCCCCGATCCGGCTCGGCAACCTGTTCGAGACCTTCCAGGTTCGCCGGGCCTGCGAGGAGGTCTTGAAACTCGCGTCCGAGGGCAACAAGTATTTCAACGACGCCGAGCCCTGGCGGACCCGGACCCAGGACCCGGAGCGGTGTGCCGCCACGCTTTTCACCTGCGCCCAGTTGGTCAAATGCCTGGCCGTGCTCATGGCCCCCATCCTGCCCTTCTCCTCGGAGAAAACCCTGCGGATGCTGGCCCTCGACCCGTCCCAAATTGCCTGGGAGGACTCCGGGAAACCGGACCTGGCGCCGGGGCACAGGCTGGGCAGGGCGGAAATCCTGTTCCCCAAAATCGAAGACGCGGCCATAGACAAGGAGACAGCGAAATTGGGAACCGACTCACCCGACACCCCAAGCCCGGCACTCGAGACTTCTGCCCTCTCTTACGAAGAGTTCGCCAGGATGGACTTGCGCATCGCGGAGGTGCTCTCCGCCGAGCCCGTGCCCAAGGCCAACAAACTGCTGAAACTGCAGATCGCCATCGGGCAGGAGAAACGCCAGATCGTGGCCGGGATCGCCCAGCAGTACAAGCCCGAGGAGCTGGTGGGGAAGAAGATCGTGGTCATCACCAACCTCGCCCCGGCCACCATCCGCGGTGTGGAGTCCAAGGGCATGCTCTTAGCGGTCACGGATGGGGACAGGATTATCCTGCTCGTTCCGGAGAAGGACGCCGCGAGCGGGGCGAAGATAAAATAAACGAGGAAACTCCCATGCTATACGCTGCCCTGGAGCTTTCGATCAAGTGCCCGAAGTGCGACCAGCCCGTGCCCCTGGCGGGGCCCCTGGAACGGCTCAACTGCCCCCACTGCCAGCGCGATATCGAGATCCCCCGCGACTACTGGAAGGACATCCTAAAGGACGTGCGGGGGGATTTGGGGGAGCTCGCCGAAGGGGAGGGACGGAACTCCACCATCTTCGGGACGTTCAACACCACACTGCTTTACGGCCGGCAGCGTCCCCGCTGCGGGAAGTGCAAGACCAACCTCGATCTACCCAAGGATCTTGCGGCCCCTGCCGAACTTATCTGTTCTAAGTGCAGTGAGAAGAGTCCCTACTCCCCATCGCCAGCCTGGCTCCAGGCGCTGTACCCCGGGGTCCTGGCTTTCGTCGGAGCCCTGGTCGTGGACCAGTCGGCCGGGAAGGAGACCGGGGTCTCCGAGCCGGTCATCTTCCTCTGCCCCAAGTGCGGGGGCTCCCTCTCGATCGACGGGAAGGATCGCCTGGTGAAGTGCCAGTTCTGCACCAGCCAGATCTACCTCCCCGACGACCTCTGGCTCCGGCTCCATCCGGCGAAGGTCAAGGAGCGCTGGTACTCGGTCTTCAAATGAGCCTCGCCGAAGCACGCAAGATGAGTTAGGGTCCATGTTCGTTGACACCCACTGTCATCTCGCCATGAAGGAGTACGCCGGGGACCGGGATAGAGATGACGTGACGGATTCCAGAAGCAAAGTCGTAATTGTTTGACCATGCGTAGAGAGATCGAGCGACGCTTTCTTGAGGTCTTCTTGTTGTTGTTGCTATGCCTGTTGACCTCATCGTTATTTGCCTTCCGCTCGCGAGAAGTCGCCGGCGTCTTCGGCGGGGTGCCCTTGGACGATTCCTATATCCATTTCCGTTACGCTCAGAATTTGGCCCTTGGCCGAGGCTTCTGTTACAATCCTGGCGAGCCTTCCCCTGGCGAGACAAGCCCCTTTTGGGCTATCCTCTTGAGCCTGCTTGTGCCGCTCACCAAGAACCTCATCCTCACCTCCCAGTTATTGGGGGTTCTTTTCTCCTTCCTCACCGCGGTAGTGATGACAGCCATTGCCCGGTCGCTGGGGTTTCTTCGGTCTTGGGCGCTTTGGGTTGGAATTCTGGTTGCCTTGTTGGGGCGGATGTCTTGGGCCGCGCTCTCAGGCATGGAGATTTCGCTGTTTGCCCTGCTGATCGCGGTAGCGGTCTGGTTGCATCTTCGGAGCGAAACTGGTTGGTTCTCATGGATAGGGTCTTATTTACTCCTAGGGTTGGCGACCAATGTTCGTCCTGAGGGTTACCTGTTATGCGCGTTCTTTCTCTTTGACGATGGCCTCCGGATCGTAACCGGGAGGTGCTGGCGTCGGGCGATCAGCCTCGCGTTTGGCGGATTGGTTTTCCTCTCGCTGGTCTTGCCTTATATCCTGTTCTGCTATTTCACTATCGGCCGGCCGTTTCCCGCCTCCTATTATGCAAAGATCATCCTCCACACCTACCGGACCGGAGGTGAGCCGTCGTCCCTTGCGCCGGGATGGATGGTGGCAATTCGTTATCTCAAGAAGGCGGGCTCGCTGTGGTTCTATGAAGATCACCGGATTCTGGGCGGGTTGGCCATGCTGGGCCTGTTTCCTTGGTTGCGGAGGGTAGCCGGCTCCCCGGGGCGGCTGGTCGTGATGATCTTTCCTTTCTTCATCGCCATCGGAAGCATCGGGCTGTCCGCGCCTCACCATGCAAGATACTATTTACCGCTGTCCCCCTTTTTGGTGTTACTGGGAGTAGGGGGAATCCTTTGGGTTGATGGACACCTCCGGAAGCAATGGCCCAGGATGGTCTGGATATCGAACCTCCTCTTAGTGCTGGCCCTGCTTGATGGACTCTGGGGCGTTTGGAGAATGAGCAGCTGTTATGCCTATGAAGTAGACAATATAGAAAAGCTGCACGTTTCGACGGCACAGTGGATCAATGGTCACCTGCCGCAGGGGGCAACCTTGGTAACCCATGACGTGGGAGCCCTGGTCTACCTTACGGATCGCAAGGTAATCGACCCCGTAGGCTTGGTTACGCCTGAGATCTGGCGATACTTCGAGCACCGGGAACGGTACGGCTTTGGACTGATCAACGTGATCTATTATTTCTTGAAGGAACGGAAGCCGGAATATTTCGTGATCGCCCCAAACATCTATCCTCAGATCGCTTATGCCGGTTTTTTGGAACCCCTCCACTGGGCCGTCTCTCCCCAGGTGGTGGCCGTCGGAGAAAGCCTGATCGTATATCGGGCGCACTGGGAAAGGGCTCCCTAAACCGGACGAGCCGGAACCTCAGGTAGAAAGTAGAAAGACCTTCATCCGTATTCAGGTTCCGAATATTTTGTACGTTTTCTATGGCATTTGATAGCTAAGGAATTCCTGGACCCATTTATAGCGCTCCAACGGGCTCTGTTTCTGAAAAGGGATTACGATCCGTGTTCATAGACACCCACTGCCATCTCACGATGAAGGAGTACGCCGCAGACCGGGAGGAGGTCATCCGCCGGGCCGTGGACGCCGGGGTGACCCACCTGGTCTGCGTGGGCTACGACCTGCCCTCAAGCATCGCATCGGTCGAGCTAGCCCACAAGCATCCCGAGGTCTATGCCACGGTCGGGATTCATCCCCACGATTCCCAGACCACGAACGAAGAGACCCTGGCCAAGCTGCGCGAGCTCTCCGAAAGCGAAAAGGTCGTGGCCATCGGGGAGACGGGCTTGGATTTCTACCGCAACCTCTCCCCGCGCGAAGCACAGGAGGCCTCGTTCCGGGCCCAGATCGGGCTGGCCAACGAGTTGGACCTACCGCTCGTCGTCCATGACCGCGAGGCCCACCCAGAGGTCTTTAAAATCATGGAGGAGGAGAAGGCCTCCCGCGCCGTCCTGCACTGCTTTCCCGGAGACCTGAGCCTGGCCCGCGAGGTGACCGAGCGCGGTTACCTCATCTCCTTCGGGGGGCCGATCACCTATGAGAAAAACGGCTCCGGCCGGCTCTCCCGGATCGTGGAGGAGCTGCCCCTGGAGAAGGTCATGCTGGAGACCGATGCCCCCTATCTCACACCGGTCCCGCACCGCGGCGAGCGGAACGAGCCGGCCTACATTCCGCTCATAGCGGAGCGGGTCGCCCAGGCCGCCAAGCTGACCGTGGCTGACGTCGGACGAGTCACGACCGATACGGCCAGGGCCTTCTTCGGAATCGGGGAGCCCGACCCGGCGAAGATCGCCTACGAGATCCGCAACTCCCTGTACCTCAACCTGACCAACCGCTGCACCAATGACTGTACCTTCTGCGCCCGGAGCACGAACCCTGTGGTCAAGGGCCACAACCTTCACCTGGAGCGCGACCCCATGGCCGGGGAATTGCTGGCGGCGATCGCGGATCCCGCAAAATACGAGGAGGTCGTGTTCTGCGGGTACGGAGAGCCGATGATGAAACTCCATGTCCTCAAGGATGTGGCCAAGGCCCTGAAGGCCAGAGGCGTGAAACTCAGGCTTGACACCAACGGGACAGGCAACCTGATTCACAGGCGGAACGTCGTGCCCGAACTGGCCGGGCTCCTGGATGCGGTCTCGGTCAGCCTGAACGCTCCGGATGCCGAGACCTATCTCAGACTTTGCCCCAATGTCTATGGCATCAAGGCTTTCCCCGCAATCCTGGAGTTCATCCGGGAGGCCAAGAAGCACATCCCGGAGGTCATTTCCACGGTCGTGGAAGTCCCCGGACTGGATGTGGAGGCCTGCCGCAAACTGGCCGAGGGTGAGCTGGGAGTAAAGTTCAGAATACGCAAGCATAACATCGTAGGATAGTGTCATTTTGACATAGGTATGTCAAAATGACATAGTGCGACTATATCAACCATCCCAGGAAACTATGTCAAAGTCTCTAACAAGCGTTCTGTAATATCCTGCAAAACAATACCTTAAGAGCCACTATCATTTTGATATGGATAGTGGCTCAAACTTTGGCATGAAATTTGCACTATAGCTATAGTGGAGAAAGGAGAAAAAATTGTGGGGCATGGGTGTGCCCGGCGCTCATGTTCCCGACAGGTGGGGCAAGCCCGCAAGGGCGTCTGCCCCACCTGCTTTTTTCCGGCCTCCGGAACCCTTTGGGAAAATGGACTGTTACTGACTATGCCGGACCAATGCATCCGTTGGGAACCGAAATGACTCTTCTGATGGATGCCCACAGGAAACCTAAGCGTGGGGCATGGGTGAACCCGGCATCCATGTGCCCGACAGGTGGGACCCGCCCGAAAGGGAGGAGCGTCCCACCTGTTTTTTGTTGCCCTCACCTCCTCAAATGTGGTATCATTCTGGAAACCCTTCAGGAGAATCGGATTGATCCGAGGCAGCAAAGCCGTTTTTAACGAACTCCAAGACCTGGTCACGGAGCAACGCAATCCCCGCTCCCGGAATCTGGACCGGCTTGACCCGATAGCCGTCCTCAGGCTGATCAACTCTGAGGACCAAACCGTCCCGCAGGCCGTGGCCAGGGAGATTCCGAGAATCGCTAAGGCCGTGGACCTGGTCGTCTCCGCCTTCAGGAAGGGGGGACGGCTTTTTTATGTCGGGGCCGGGACCTCGGGTCGCCTCGGTGTGTTAGACGCTGCGGAGTGCCCGCCCACCTTCGGCACGGACCCGAAGCTGGTCCAGGGCATCATCGCCGGAGGCTACAAGGCCCTGGTGCGCTCCCAGGAGGGCTCGGAGGACAGACGGGAGGAGGGGCGGATCGCCATCCGGAAGCACGGGGTCACGAGGAACGATGTGGTCTGCGGGATCGCGGCCAGCCGCAGGACTCCCTTTGTGCTTTCGGCCCTGGGGGAGGCGAAACGGATCGGGGCCGGGACGGTTTACCTCACTTGCAATCCTTCCTCCAAGGCCCCTCTCCCTAAGGTGGATGTATTGATCGCCCCGGTCGTGGGGCCGGAGGTCGTGACCGGGTCCACCCGGATGAAGGCCGGCACGGCCACCAAGCTGGTCCTGAACATGCTCACCACGGCCTCGATGGTGCGGATGGGCAAGACTTACGGAAACCTGATGGTGGACCTCAGGGCCACGAGCCAGAAGCTCGTGGAGCGCTCCAAGCGGGTGATCATGACCGTCACCGGATGCAATTACGAGACGGCCGAGCGTCTCTTGAAGCAGGCCAAGGGGCATGTGAAGACCGCGATCGTGATGCAGGAGGCGGGATGCTCTTACTTTGAGGCCCAGCGCCGGCTCCGGAAAGCGAATGGCTTTGTCCGAAAGGCCATCCTCAAGAGGGATCCCTGATGCCTAAACGTGCAATCGTTCTGTTCCTTCTGCTTTTCCTCTCCTGCACTCCCAGGGACAAGCGCCAGAAGATCGTGTTCTGGCAGTTCTGGGAGCTTCCCGTCATCCAGCCCCAGATCGAGGCCTTCGAGAAGACTCACCCGCAGTACCGGGTGGAGGTGGAGCAACTGACCTGGCAGAACGGGTTCGACAAGATCGTGGCCGCGTTCGCCTCGGGCCAGGTGCCCGACCTCTGTGAGCTGGGTTCCACCTGGGCTCCCCAGTTCGCCAGCGAAGGGGTCCTGTTGGAGGTCACGGAGGGCGTCCAGCCGATGAAGGATTACTACCTGATGTGGGAGCCGGTCACGGTGGGGGATAAGGTCTACGGCTTCCCCTGGGTGGTGGGCACCCGGGCCCTATTTTACAACAAGACCCTGTTCGCCAAAGCAGGCCTGGATTCCACGAAGCCTCCAGAGACCTGGCCGGAGCTTCTCAATGACGCGAAGAAGATCAAGACCCTGGGAAAGGACCTCTACGGGTACGGAGAAAATGCAGGGGAGAGGCACATCCTGTACAAGAAATACCTGCCCTTCGCCTGGTCGAACGGGGGAAGCGTGCTCTCCCCGGACGGAAAGAAGGCGGTGCTCAACTCCCCGGAGAACAAGGAGGCCCTGGAGTTTTTGGTGAGCCTCCTGCCCTACGCCATGATCGAGAGGCAGGATGCCTTGGATTTGGCCTTCAAGCAGGGGAAGATCGGGCTCCTGGTCTCCGGGGCCTGGCTCCTGCGCACCATCCCCCAGGACGCCCCGGACCTGCGCTACGGCGTGGCCCTTATCCCCAAGCCGGACAAAGAAAAAGGGATCCACGCCTCTTTCCTAGGCGGGGAGATGCTGGTCGTCCCCCTGAAGGCGAAGAATCCCGAGGGGGCCATCGATTTGGTCCAGTTCCTGATCCAGGAGGACAACGCCGGGGCCCTGGCCAAGGCCGTGAAGACGGTCCAGCCGGCCACACGGGAAGCACCCCAAGACCCCTATTTTTCGGAAGACCCCTATCAGAAGGTCTTCCTGGAGCAGGCCCGAACCGCGGTCCATCCTCCCACCCATCCCAGGTGGATTGTGATGCAGGAGGTCCTGAACGACGCCCTGGAACAGGCCTTCTACAAGAAGAAGATCCCGGGCCAGGCGTTGGACGAGGCCAATGCCCGAATAGATTCCCTGCTCGTTTCTCCATGAGAGCCCGGCAGACCTTCCTCTTCCTCTCCCCCTGGCTCTTCACCCTCGCGGCCTTCTATCTCTTCCCGGTCGTCTACTCGCTTGTCCTCTCACTGCTTAACTTCAATCCCCTGAACCCCTCGGCCACGACCTGGGCCGGGCTGGCGAACTATGCAAAAGCCTTTCGGGACCCCGTGCTCGGTAAGGCCGCTATCAATACCCTGTATTTCGTGGCCGGAACCGTCCCGGTCACCACGGTGCTTGCCCTGGTCCTGGCGATTCTGCTGAACCGCTCTCTCCCGGGCAAGACCTTCTTCCGGGCCGGGTTCTTCGTGCCCACCCTGGTCTCGATGGTGGTCCTCTCGCTGGTCTTCAAGCAGCTCTACGCCCAGGACGGGATCTTGAACCAGGCCCTGTCCCTGCTGGGCCTTCAGGGAAAGGCCTGGCTCCTGGACGAGAGGACCGCCCTGCCCGGGATCATGGTCATGGACGTCTGGTCGGCCATCGGGTACTACATGCTCCTGTTCCTGGCCGGGCTCCAGGCCATCCCCAGAGAATTGTACGAGGCGGCCTCGATGGACGGGAGCTCCAAGCTCTCCCAGGTCTTCCAAATCACCCTGCCCCATCTCCGGCCCGTGGCCCTGGTCGTGATCGTGGTGAACACCATCCGCTCCTTCCAGGTGTTCATCGAGGTCTTCGTGATGACCCGCGGAGGGCCCTTGAACTCCACGCTCACCGTGGTCTATGATTTGTACGAGCGGGCCTTCTACCGCTTCGAGATGGGCTATGCCTCGGCCATCGCCTATCTCCTGTTCGCGGTCATCTTCATTGTGTCTCTCATCCAGGCCCGGTTCCTGAGGCTGGGCCAGCCCGTGGGGGGATGATGAAGCGATTCCTCCTCTGGGCCTTCGTTTTTCTAACTTTCCTTCTTTCCTCCTTTCCCCTGTTCTGGATGCTCTTCCTGTCCTTCAAGACGCAGGGGCAGTTCGGGCTCCGGAACTATTCGGACCTCATGGCCAGCGGACCGTTCGCCCGGTACGTGCTGAACAGCCTGGTCGTGGCCCTTTTCGTGGTCCTGGGGAACGTGACCCTGGCTGCGATGACCGGTTACGCCTTTGCCCGGAAGTCCTTCCGGGGCCGCGAGGTCCTGTTCGCCACGGTCCTGGGCACCCTGATGATCCCCAAGCAGGCGACCATGATCCCGGTGTTCATCCTGATGACGAAATTGCATCTTCTCGATACTTACGCCGCGCTCATCCTGCCCTTCCTGGTGGACGGGTTCAGCATCCTCCTCATCCGGCAGTACCTCTTATCGTTGCCCCCGGACCTGGAGGAGGCGGCCCGGCTGGACGGAGCCTCGGAGATGCGGGTGTTTTGGCAGGTGGTCATGCCGCTGGCCAAGCCGGCCCTGGCCGTGGTCGCGATTAACGCCTTCCTGGTGAACTGGAATTCCTTCATCTATCCCCTGATCCTGACCAGCCGTCAGGCCATGCGCACCCTGCCTGTGGGCCTGGCCATGTACGCCCAGGGGGAGCACAGCCTGGACTGGGGGCACCTGATGTCGGGGTCCGCGCTCTCGGCCCTGCCGATTCTTTTGGTCTTCCTGCTCTTCTCACGGCAGATCATCTCCGGCCTCACCCAGGGCGCGGTAAAGGGATGAGCCGCGTCCTGCTCGGCAACGAGGTCCTGCTCCGGGAACACCTGAGCGAGATCCAGGGGAAGCGTTTGGGCCTGGTGGCCAATACGGCCAGCGTGACCGGGGACCTCATGCCCCTGCACTTTGTGCTTCACAAGCATCCCAGGCTCGCCCTGACCACGCTGTTCTCCCCGGAGCACGGGTTTGGGGCCGCGGTCCAGGATGCCCTTCCGGTGCCGGACGGGAAAGACCCGGCCACTGGCCTCCCGGTTTACAGCCTGTACGGAAAGGCCAAAGCCCCGACCCCCAAAATGCTCAAGGGGATCGACCTCCTGCTCTTCGACCTGCAGGATGCGGGGCTCCGGTTCTACACCTACCTGTCTACCCTGTATTACTGCCTCCAGGCTTGCGCCAGGGCCAAGGTCCCGGTCCTGGTCCTGGACCGGCCCAATCCTTTGAACGGGGCCCGGGTCCAGGGGCCGGTGCTTGATCCCAGGTTCTCCTCGTTCGTGGGCATCGCGCCGATTCCTCTGAGGCACGGGATGACCTTGGGGGAGCTGGCGCTTTATCTTAACGAGGTCTATCGCTTCCGTGCAGACCTGAAGGTCATCCCCATGAAGGGCTGGACGAGGGGGATGTGGTTCGACCAGACCGGCCTGGCATGGGTCCCGCCCTCCCCGAACCTGCCGAGCTTTGACTCCGCCTTGGTCTATCCCGCGACCTGCCTGATTGAAGGCACGAATCTCTCCGAGGGCCGGGGGACGCTCAAGCCCTTCGAGCAATTCGGTGCCCCCTGGGTGGACCCGGCTGGACTGACCTATGCCCTGAACGCCCTTGGGCTGGGAGGCGTCCGGTTCAGCCCGGCCACGTTCACGCCGACCCGCGACAAGCATAAGGGCCGGATCTGCTTCGGGGTGGAAGCTGACCTCACGGACCGCAAGCGGTTCGATCCCATCGCCACCGGGGTGGGCCTGCTTAAGGTCCTGCTCAAGACCTATCCCGACAAGTTCTCCTGGCGCAAGGAGGGCCGGCGCTACTTCATAGACCTTCTTTTGGGCACGGATCTCGTGCGCAAGGGCCTGGAGGAAGGGAAGGCGGTCTCCGGGCTGCGGGACCCGGAGGCGGCCGCGACCAGGAGGTTTCTGGAGAGGAGGAAGAAGTTTCTGTTGTATCACTGATGGTTTCGCACGCCCTTGCCTTTGCCTTTTTCTGTACCCTTGACATTATCCCTGATTTCGCTTACAATAAATACGTTAAGCTTACCCAGAAGTCGGATAATATTTGCTTTTGGGATTCGTTTTAAATTGATTAATAATAAGGGGTGACAAAGTGAGACGGGGCACTGATATTGCAAACCACAATAAGAGGGGGCTAAAACCTCTTCTTAGGAAAGGGTTGAAAATTGTTTTTATAGGAACTCAGCCAGGGGTTAGGTCGTTGAGGTGTAAATGTTATTATGCAGATCGAAGCAATTCTTTTTATTGTGATTTACATGACACGAAATTGACGCGGGGGCCACGACCCATTAACCACGGAGAGTATGGGTCTTTATTAAAAGAAGGGTTCGGCTTGGATGATGTTAATAACAACCCCTACGCTTTAAAAGCGAGGCTTACAAAGCACAAACCTAAAGTAATTTGTTTCAATAGTAAAAGAGCTTTATTAGATTTTTTACACAAAAAAAGAATTAAAGGTTCGTGGGCAGGCAGTGACGCTAGAAAACACGTCACTCTTGGAACTTTCTCATGGAATCCCCTTATTTGGGCCTTGTACGACAGTTCAGGTAGAGCCAGAGCTTATCACAAACAAAGAATTAAGTTATTGAACTCTTTGAAAACCAAAATAATATAATGGTTAAATTAACCAATAACGGTAAAACGGGCTATTTTACTAAAGGAATAAAAAATGCTTAGGTTGAGAATTATCATGCTCAAAATGCTTTCCTTTTCAAGTCTCCTCTTGATTTTGTTAAACTATACGTCTATAAGTTGTGGTTCTTGGACGCTCTATGTTACCGGCACGTCAGAACGCCTCTATTCTGTTTGTTTTCCTTTGGATGATCAGTCTGGTTATGCGGTAGGGTTGAGGGGAACAATTCTATCAACTACTAATGGTGGGGGCTGTTGGCGAATAGTACCATCGGGTATGACCAAACGCTTTTGGTCCGTACATTTCCCTACAGACGTTCAAACGGGTTATATAGTGGGTGATTCTGGTGTTATATTAAAGACTACAGATGCTGGGACGAGTTGGTTAAGTCAACCATCGGGTGTAAATTACCCTTTGCTTTCTGTTTGCTTTCCTGTTAATGCCCAGATCGGTTACGCTGTGGGTGGTTCCGGTACAATTTTGAAGACGACAAATGGAGGTGTTAATTGGATTAATCAAAATCCCGGGTCAAGCCGTCTTTTTTCATCTGTCCATTTCCCTATTGATGACCAGATCGGTTATGTTGCTAGTGCTTCTAGTGATAGCATTTTAAAAACAACAGACGGTGGAACAACATGGGTCATGTTTCGTGTGGGGTATTCTATTACTAAAATATTTTTCCCGAACAATGTTCAAACTGGCTATGGAGTGGGAATATTAGGAACAATAGTGAAGACTACCGATGGGGGTCAATCGTGGACAAGACAAACCTCAGGTATAAATGATAATCTTTATTCAATTCATTTCCCTTTAGACGCTATTACCGGTTATACAGTAGGGTTGGGAAGTCCCTATGCTACCATCTTGAAAACAACAAATGGTGGATCGACCTGGGAGAGCAAGCCTTACGGTACTACAAAAGGGCTTTATTCCGTATATTTCCCGGCTAATGCTTTAACAGGGTACATTGTCGGTGATTCTGGGATTGTGTTAAAGACCTCCTCGGGATCGCTTTGGGAAAACCAAAGTTGGTTTTCATCTTGGAATCTTACATCCGTCCATTTTCCTGTAAACTCTCAAAACGGTTTTGTTGTTGGAAAAGACATCTCCGTCAGTCCACAGGAACCATTATTGAAAACTAGTGATTATGGTTCTTCATGGGTATGGGTAAGTCAAGGGTCTAACTATCCCTCAACAGCCGTTTATTTCCCCCTCGACAATCAAACCGGTTATATTGTTGGTCGCTATGGCTGGATACTGAAATCTACAAATGGCGGCTTAAACTGGACTAGACAAACTTCTGGCACTACCGAAGATATAAATGCTGTTCATTTTCCATTAGACGTCAACACCGGTTATGTTGCTGGTGTGCATGGGGCGTTATTAAAAACAACGAATGGAGGTGTAAGTTGGGCTAGCCTAATAAGCGATACATCATATTATTTTCGTTCAATTTGTTTTCCAACAGATGACCAAGTTGGTTTTATAGCAGGCAATTATGGTTCTATTGGTACTGTCTTAAAGACAACAAACCGTGGTTCAACGTGGTCGAATATTTCGATAGGCTCCTATAGCCTTCGCTCGATTGATTTTCCAGTAGATACTCAAACAGGCTACGTTGTTGGAAATGAAATTACATCTCAACACCCGGGCTTTATTTTTAAGACTACTGACGGAGGGTCGTCGTGGACCACTCGAGGTTTAGGTACATATAATTATCTCAACTCAGTTCATTTTCCTGTTAATTCTCAAACTGGCTATGTTGTTGGTGGTACTGGTACTATCTTGAAAACAGTTGATGGAGGATCCACCTGGGGTTTTCAGAACTCGCAAACTAATAGTTTTCTTTCTTCAGTTTACTTTTCGGGGGACGTTCAAAACGGTTACGCTGTTGGCAGTAATAGCACAATCCTGAAGACTACCGATGGTGGTGGCACTTGGGTTGCAGAAGAAATGGGGCAGGAAGTAACATCGAAGATTTGGAATATAAAAGTTGAACCTAACCCCTTTTCTTCCCGTACCCTCCTCCGCTTCCGAATTGCATCCTCCTGTCCAATTCAACTCTCAGTCTTCAACATTTCCGGCCAGCGGGTAAAGATTCTAGCCTCCGGTCCGAAATCTGCCGGTGCTTATCAGGTTCCCTGGGATGGGCGGGATGAGTCGGGTAAGTCGGTCCCTTCCGGTGTGTACCTCATTCGCTTAGAGCCCGGCCCATATCACGCCTTCGAGCAAGCTGTTTTGATTCGATGAGTTACTAACCTCGTTTGATAGGCTAAGCGTAGGGCGATTGGTACAGGGCGACCTTTGGATCGCCCTTTTGTTTTAACCGATAAACTCTTTTACCGTCTAGCCGTCAACCTGTCCATCTGTCAAATAGTTATTTCTGTTTGCGCGTAGCCCGACTTTCCCCCATCAGGCCTCACGGCCCTCCCCTTCACGGCCACCTTCGTTCCCGTGGGAATTCCCGTTAGGGCGTGGAGGCCGGTGGTTCCGTCGGTGTAGACCAGGTGGCGGAATTTTGAGGGATAGGCTTTGCGAGAGGGTTTGGTCTGGATGAGCCAGAGGTCTACTAAGGTTCCTGCCGGCAGGGGTTCCCAGCGGATGCGGACGGTTCCCGGGGAAGGGTTTCGGAGTCTGAACCTCTCGGGCGGGTTGGGCAGGGGGATAGCCGGGGGTTGGGTGACAAATGAAAGCTCCGCGTCTCCCAGGACGAGGTTGACCGAGACATAGGCGTCGAATCCGGACCAGTTTCCTTCCCGGCCCAGTGTCTTGTTCTGGGGCTTGACGGATACGGCGAAGGCCTCCCATTGGGCCCGCTCCGCATCGGTGAGTCCCGCCCAGGCCCGGGTGACTTTGGGGAAGTTCTTCCAGACCTGCTCCCTCCTCTGGGTCCTGGGCTGGCTGGGCATGACGAAGGTGCGCATCCAGGAGATCCCCTTCCAGTCTCCGGCCACGAACCCGTCGGCCAATCTCCCCCTCAGGTCCATGCTGTGCAGGGGCGACCTTACTTTTGCCATCTTCTACTCCTTTCTGCTTTGAACTTTCTACTCTTAACTTTCTACGCCTTAATTGTCTTTTTGGTCCTTCTCTGCCTTCAGCCTACAGCCTACAGTCTATTCCCATATTATACCTCTGTTTACCACTCCTTTGTCAAGTAGGCAGGAGAAAAAAGTTTTATCATATTCACTGATTATATATGTAACGTGATGTATATCAAGTCATTAGAATAGATAATATTTTTACTATCAAGGCGGAGCTATATACATGGTTGTTTTCTCTCTACTCTCTACCCGCTACTCTCTACTCCCTCCAAGTCCTGTCTCACCGGAGAGCCAACCGAACTGCCGCAACAGGCGGGAAGAGGGCGAGAATAGGGTGAGAATAGGGCGGGAACAGGGCGAGAATAGGGCGGGAACAGGGCGGGAATAGGGTCGGAAGAGGGTGGGAACAGGGTCGGAACAGGGTGGGAACATGGCGAGAGGCCTTCCTACACCGTTCCAACTCCCCTCCCCCGGTTTTTCCCTAAACCTTCATGTCCTTGCTTTTTTCAGTGGGACATGCTAAGATAGCGGGCACTCAGAGAAGCGGATTGAGCATGAAACCAGAGATCATTGACGTCCACGCCCGGAACGTGGAGCAGACTGGGTTCTTCTGCTACATGAGCAAGCGGAAGACCGAGGGCTGGCGGAAGAAGCTCCTCTGGCTCTGTTTGCTTGTCCTTCTCGGGGTCGGGGCAGGGATTTATGTGAACAGTCTGGGCGGAGATTTCGTGTGGGACGACCGCGCCTTGGTCCTGGTGAACCCGATGGTCCAGACCCTGGGCCAATCCCTGGAGGCCTTCCAGGGCAAGCTGCGGCTCTTCAACACCGCGATCGGGTATTACCGCCCGCTGGCCCTGTTGTCGATCGTCCTGGACCGCACGGTCTGGGGGGAGCGAGCCTTCGGGTTCCACCTCACGAACCTCCTCCTGCACCTGGGCTGCGTGCTGGCCCTTTTCTTTCTCCTGGAGCGGCTGTTCGGCCGCTGGACGGCCCTCTGGACCTCGGGGCTCTTCGCAGCCTTCGCGGTCCACACCGAGAACGTGGCCTTCATCTCCGGACGGATGGACGTCCTCTGCACCCTGTTCGTCCTCCTGTGTCTGCTCTTTTTCTTCCGGCCCAGCCCCCCCTCTCCGGGGACCCTGTTTCTTTGCTTCCTCCTGACCCTATGCTCGTTGTTGTCCAAAGAGTTAGGAGTGGTCCTCGTCTTCCTTCTGCCGCTGGGGGGGCTGTTCTTCTATCCCCGAAAGACCTGGGGAGGCCATATCCTCAGGATCGCTGCCTTCCTGGTCCCGGCGTTTGCGATCTATGGCGTCCTAAGGATCCAGGCCATCGGGGCCCTGACCCTCCCGGTCCGGCCACCCTTCCCCCTCTCCCAACGCCTGCTCTTCCTTCCCGAACTCCTCCTGCGCTACCTCGCGCTGCAGGTCTTTCCACTGAACCTGAACGCTATGCATCGGATTTATCCTCCCCCCAATATCCCGGGCTTTCTTGTCCCGCTTTCGGTTCTGACTATTGCGGCTTTTACGCTATTCCTTCTGTCACGGCGCTCGCGCCTGGTGGGATTGGGAAGCCTCTGGTTCCTGGCCGCGCTCCTGCCGGTCATGAACCTCCTGCCCATGGTGGTTCCGATGATGGCCGACCGCTTTCTTTACCTTCCCTCGGCCGGATTCGCCTTGCTTCTAACCGGGATTCCGGAAGCCCTTGAGGGAAAGAAAGGCAAGGGTAATCCTTCGATCAAACGGGGCCTTTGGGTTGTCCTCCTCGCCATCGGGCTTGCTAATGGGGTTTTCACCGTCCTGCGCAACCCAGTCTGGAAGGATGAGATGACCCTGTTCACGCGCTGCGTGGAGCAGAGCCCCGGGTCCGCTCTGGCCCGTAATAACCTCGGCTACGCCTATTACCGGGAGGGGGATTGGCAGCGGGCCGAGCAGGAATACCGCCGGGCGATCGCCCTCAGCCCTGGTTTTGCCGACCCTCATGCTACGTTGGGCGACATCCTGTCCAAGACCGGCCGCTACGCCGAGGCCATTCAGGAATACGAAGCCTACCTGCGATACAACCCCGGGGCACTGAACCGAGATCAGGCCCTGGAGAAGATCGCCCGGTTGAAAGCCCTCCTTTCCGGCAACGCTCCTTAGGGGTATTCCTCAGGGAACCGAACAGCCCTTTGGCTTGTTAATATAAGAGAAGGAATTTAAACAGGTTATAGGCATCCATGAAAAAGAGATTCAGAACAGAGCGCGACAGCTTGGGGGAGAGACTCGTTCCCGGAGGAGCCTACTGGGGCATCCAGACGCTTCGGGCCCTAGAGAACTTCCCGGTGAGCGGGCAGGGCCCCTTCCCGGAGTTCGTGGAGGCCACGGTTCGGGTGAAGCGCGCCGCGGCCAGGGCCAACGCTTCCCTGGCGCGGTTTACGGGACTTGATAAGAAAAGGGCTCGGGCCATTGTCCGGGCCTGTGATGAGGTCCTCTCCGGCAAGCTCCGCGACCAGTTCATGGTAGATGTCTTCCAGGCCGGGGCTGGGACCTCCCACCACATGAATGTGAACGAGGTCCTGGCCAACCGGGCCAACGAAATCTTAGGCGGAAGGCGGGGCGAGTACAAGCTGGTCCACCCCAACGATCACGTGAACTGCGGGCAGTCCACGAACGACGTGATCCCCACGGCCATCCGCCTGGCCGCCCTGTACCTGGTTTACGGAAAGCCGAAAGGGCCGTCGCTCCTATCGAGCGTGGACCTGCTTTCCCGGCGTTTGGGTGAGAAGGCGAGGCAGTTCGACCGGGTCATCAAGGCTGGACGAACGCATCTCCAGGACGCCGTGCCGGTGAGGCTGGGGCAGGAATTCGCAGCTTGGAGCGAGATCATCAAAGAACATCGCAAGAGGATTGAAATCGCCGCCAGAGAATCCTTCTCTCTTGGACTGGGAGGCTCCGCAGCCGGGACGGGTATGAACACGGCACTGGGATACCGCGAACTCGCAGCCCGGGAACTGGCCCGAGACATGCGCCTGCCGCTGCGTCCGGCAAAGAATCCCATGGCCGCGATGATGAGCATGGCCCCCTTCGTGTCCCTGTCCGGAGCCCTGCGAAACCTGGCCCAGGACCTTGGCAAAATCGCGAACGACTTGAGGCTCCTGTCCTCGGGGCCCTTCACAGGGTTTGCTGAGATCAACCTGCCTCCGGTCCAGCCCGGCTCCTCCATCATGCCCGGGAAGGTCAATCCCGTCCTGCCTGAGATGACCAACATGGTCTGTTTCGAAGTCATCGGTCAGGATTCTGTCATCGTTCAAGCCGCTCAGGCCGGACAGCTGGAATTGAACGTGATGATGCCGGTCATCGCCCATGCCCTGATCTTCTCCCTCAAGATATTGAACAGCGCCATTCCGCTTCTCTCCGAGCGCTGCATCAAGGGTCTCATCGCCGATCCAGAGAAATGCCGGGAATACGCCGAGAAGAGCTTGGCCCTGGCCACGGCGTTGAATCCCAGGATCGGTTACGCCCGGGCCGCGGGATTCGCCAAGAGGGCTTTGGCTTCGGGCAAAACGATCCGCCAGGTCCTCAGGGAGTCCGGGGAGTTCTCTCCCCAGGAGGTGGCCCGCCTGTTGGATCTCCGCGGGATGACGGAGCCTCCCCGAAGGAAGCCTCGTCGCTCCCCTTGACACCCGGGGCAGACCCGCCGTACAATATATATCTCACTTTCAAGAGCATCGTCGTGAAACCCCATAGGGAGGCTTAGATGAACGGACTTTTGACCCCGGAGAACCTGGCCTGGAAGGAACGGGCCCACGAGCTGGCCGAGAAGGTGGTCCGGCCGGCGGCCGCGAAGTACGACAAGCTGCAGGAGTACCCCTGGGAGGTGAAGGAGGCGCTGGCCAAGGCCGGGCTCTTCAAGGTCTGGATCCCCAAGGAGTACGGCGGGGACGGGGGCGGGGTCCTGAACCTGTGCCTCTGCGTGGAGGAGATCTCCCGGGCCTGCGGCGGGGTAGGGGTGATGTTCGCGGTGAACGCCCTGGGCTCCTTCCCGATCATCCTGGGCGGGACCGAGGAGCAGAAGAAGGCTCACTTGTCCAAGATCGCGGAGGGCAAGACGCTCTGCGCCTTCGGGCTCTCGGAGAAGACCGCGGGGAGCGACGCCGGAGCCCAGAAGACCCGGGCCAGGAAGGACGGGGAGCATTTTATCCTGAATGGGGAGAAGAAGTGGACCACGAACGGCGGGGCCGCGAACCTGTACACGGTCTTCGCGGTGACCGACCCGGAGTCCAAGTCCAGGCGCATCTCCGCGTTCCTGGTGGACAAGGACACCCCGGGGTTCACCATCGGCAAGGTGGAGGACAAGCTGGGCATCCGCTGCGCCCCGGTCGTGGAGCTCCTGTTCAAGGACTGCAAAATCCCCAAGGACCGGCTCCTGGGAGGCCAGGAGGGGGTGGGGTTCAAGGTCGCGATGCAGACCCTGGACAACGCCCGGCCGGGGGTCGCGGCCCAGGCCGTGGGACTGGCCCAGGGGGCCCTGGAGCTGGCCACGGTGTACGCCACTAAGCGCAAGCAGTTCGATCAAGCGGTGATCGGGTTCCAGACCATCGGCAACTACCTTGCGGAGATGGCCGCCAAGGTGGAGGCCTCGCGACAGCTCGTCTACACTGCGGCCCGGGCCCTGGACGCCGGGGTCGAGAATGTGACCGCCCTGGCCGCGATGGCCAAGCTCTTCGCCACGGATACGGCCATGGAGGTTACCACCCGGGCGGTGCAGATCTTCGGAGGGTACGGATACATGAAAGACTATCCCATCGAGAAGTACATGCGCGACGCCAAGATCACCCAGATCTACGAGGGCACGAACGAGATCCAGAGGCTGGTGATCGCCCGGGCGATCACCAAGGCGGCGGGGTCCTTAAGCTACCTCGAACCCTTCATCCCGACCGAGACCCAGTACATCGTGGAGTGAGAGGCATGGGACTTTTGCCGGTTGGAAAAAAGGCCCCGGCCTTTGAGCTAAAGGGAGAGGACGGCTCGCCCAGGGTCTTCAAAGCCCAGGCCGGGGAGCCGCACGTGCTCCTGGCCTTCTACAAGGACACCTGCCCGGTGTGCCAGTTCACCCTGCCCTTCCTGGAAAGGATCTACCAGGGGCTCAAAGGCAAAGTCACCTTCTGGGCCGTGTCCCAGGACGACGCCCAAAAGGCCAAGGGCTTTGCCCGGGACTACGGGCTCTCCTTTCCCCAAGCCATAGACAAACCCGGATACCCGGTGTCCAATGCTTATGACATCCGCACCGTGCCCACGACCTACCTGATCGAGCCGGGAGGAAAGATCCTGAAAGTCATCGAGGGGTTCGTGAGGAAAGACCTGGAGGACCTGGCCCGTGATTTGGGCAAGCTGGTCGGAGTTCCTGTCCCGGCCGTGTTCAAGCCCGGAGACGACGCGCCGGCTTTGAGGCCGGGGTGAGGGTCCCGCAACACGGGCTGAGTCTCAGCCCCTTTCAATTTTCAGCCCCGCTCACCTTGAGCGGGGCCGATGCTTTTTCCGGAGACATTATCACGGCTAATCCATTGCCCTGCGAAGACTTATCTAAACCCCTTCCGGCTTTACCCTTCCCAATACCCCATAGTTTTTACCAATAACACGAACATTGGCAAGGCATTGCAGTAAAGCCTCCCGCTAAGTTCCCGCCATGTTCTCGCCGTGTTCTCGCCGACTTCTCGCCTATTTCACACTAATTATTCCCGCACTGAGGTACTTGACAAAGGAGTGGTAAACAGAGGTATAATATGGGAATAGACTGTAGGCTGAAGGCTGAAGGCAGAGAAGGAC